>OEIU01000165.1_pt1 | contig 68577 bp, 69 predicted proteins | sample 1539221 | NCBI WGS metagenome assembly OEIU01 (sample SAMN03792071, study PRJEB22550) | activated sludge metagenome | feature: wastewater treatment plant; material: activated sludge; isolation source: Wastewater treatment plant of a petroleum refinery complex | place: Argentina: Zarate | collected...
TGTTTCATTTCAGTAGTTTAGCCTATACGTTTTTCAGCTTAACTACCATAGACCCTTAAATATATGAAATTCAAAAGTCTCATTGTTCTCGCTGGTTTGATCTTAGCGATCTCGGCTACCGCGTTCGGCCAGGAAAAAGGTATGGAAGGAATGGAGGGCGGTAAGAAGCCGACCGAGGCCGACAAAACGGCCGTAATTCCTACCGACGGTTGGCTCAAACGCGGCGACGCGATCGGCAGCTCAAAGAAGGTCTCGCTATCGAAGGCTCTCGCAAAACCGGAGAAATTCGCGGGTAAGAAGGTCATTATCGAGGGCGTCGTCGTGCGCTCGTGCAAAATGGAAGGCTGCTGGGCCGAAGTCGCTGAAAAGCAGGGCGAAAAGAGCGTACGTGTAAAAATGAAGGGCCACGCATTTTTCATTCCGCTTCAGTCGGCTGGCGCGACCGCTCGCGTCGAGGGCGAATTCCAGGTGAAAACTCTCACGAAGGCCGAGGTCGATCATATGATCGAAGAGGACGGTGCGAAATTCGACAATCGCAATGCGGACGGTTCGGTCACCGAGATCTCGTTCGAGGCCACCGGCATCGAATTGAAACGCAGCTAGATCCGAAATAAGGAATAACTGATAGGTCAAAAGTGAAAGGTCGGCGGACCTTCGCTTTTGGCCCTTCGTTATGAGGTTGCCGGCGGCTCAAGTGGACTTGCGGCTTATGTTTTGCAAGAATTGCAACAAAACTCCCGTCTTGAGCCGTCGATAACGCTGGACAAGCGGTTGCTATCCACAAATGACCGCACCTAATCTCAAAGACTTCGATCAGATCCCGCAAAATCTTCCGTCCTATTGCCTTGAGGCGTTTCAAAGGCGGGCGAATCATCCGGTCGTCGGTTTTAAGTGCGGCGATGCGTGGCAGTTCCTAAAAGGCGCCGAAATGGTCGATCGTGTCCGACGCTATGCGGCAGGACTTGAGGCCTGGGGCATCGAGGCCGGCGACCGCCTGGCGATCATCTCGGAGAATAGGCCCGAATGGTCGCTTGTTGACCTTGCGATCTTGAGCCTTGGCGCGGTCAACGTGCCTATCTATACGACGCAGGCCGTCGATCAGATACGCTACATTCTTGAGAATTCCGGTGCAAAGATGCTTTTCGTTTCGGGCGAAAAGCTTTGGAAGCACGCAAAAGAAGGCGTTCAGACGGTCGAGAACCTGCAGAAGGTGATCTTTTTCGATGATGTTGAGGAGAACGGGGCGAAGTCCGCGACGCTTGAGGCTCTCGAAAATGCAGGGCGAGAGTATCTGAATGAATATCCGCATTTTCTCGAAGATAAGGTAGCTGCGATCTCGGCAGATGATCTAGCGACGATAATTTACACTTCGGGGACAACCGGCACACCGAAGGGCGTGATGCTCTCGCACGACAATTTCGTCTCGAATATCACCTCGATCTCTAAAGGCCTGCCGATCCTTTCGCACGACCGAAGCCTCGCGGTGCTGCCGCTCTCGCACATTTTTGAGAGGGCAGTGTTCTACGTCCTAACGGCAAATGGCGTGCTTGTGCACTACTGCTCAGCGTTCGAGCAGATCGCGAATTACCTGAAAGAAGTAAAGCCGACGATAATGACGGCGGTCCCGAGGCTTTTCGAGCAGGTGCATCATAAGATCGTCAAAAAGGGGATGTCCGCAGGCGGGATTAAAACGCGCCTTTTCGAGTGGTCTCTGCAGGTCGGGCAGGAATATTGGTCGTTCAAGGACACGCACGAACGCGTGCCTGCAGCATTAAAAGCAAAGCACCTCATCGCGGACAAACTTGTCTTCTCGAAATGGCGCGAAGGCGTCGGCGGTGCATTGAGATTCTTCGTCTCGGGCGGCGCTCCGCTCTCAAAGAAGCTCAGTTACGCGTTCTGGGCCGCGGGAATTCCCATACTACAGGGTTACGGAATGACCGAGGCCTGCATCGTCTGCGCAAATCGCCCGGAAGATAACAAGGTCGGCTCGATCGGGCGGCCTTTTGAAGGGATCGAGATGAAGATCGCCGAGAAGGACGGCGAGGTTCTCATACGCGGCCGCTGCGTGATGCTCGGTTATTACAACGACGCGGACGCGACCGCACAGGCCATCGATCCGGAAGGCTTTTATCACACAGGCGACATCGGCTACACGGACACCGATGGTCACTTTTACATTACCGATCGCATCAAGGATCTTTTCAAGCTCTCGAACGGCAAATACATAGCACCTCTGCAGGTCGAAAGCCTTTTGAAACAGAGTCCGCTTGTCGGGCAGGCGGTTGTCGTTGGTTCGGGCCGCAAACAGGTTGGCGTCCTGATAGTGCCCGATTGGGAGGCTCTCAAAGAAGAGATGAAGGCTGCTGGGGCCGATGTTTCTCGACCGCGCGAAGAACTTGCGGCCGATCCGGCTTTTATCAAGCGTGTTCAAAAGGATGCTGTCGCCCTCACCGCTGAACTTTCGGACTACGAGCGCGTAAAGCGCGTCGCTCTCCTCCCACGAGAATTCTCCATCGACAAAGGCGAAATGACGCCAACTCTCAAGATCAAACGCAGCGTCGTGGACGAAAAATACGGCCCGCAGATCGACGAAATTTGCGGGTAAAAAAATCCTTGACATTTCTGGGGGGGGGGCGTAGGCTTACTACATTGCTTAAAAATTGAGGCATCTCACTATGCCCGCTTTCGAAAAGAAACTCGAAGTAATAGCCAACCTGGCGATCATAGTCGCTGCCGGCTTTCTAGGTTACGCCGTGTTGCGGGGTCAATTTGTTCACTCCGGACCAACTCCTTTTACTAAAGACGGCCCGAAGGTCGGATCCGCAATTCAGTTAGATGGCGTAAGACTAGAACACCGCAACCTTATATTTGCTCTCTCAACCACTTGCCATTTCTGTGCCGAGAGCATGCCATTTTATTCGAAACTCGCGGCGACCAACGGCGCAAATCACGCCCTCAAGCTGATCGCGGTCTTTCCGGCAGACGCTGAAGCTGGCGTGAAGTACCTCGAAGGAAAGGGGGTTCAGGTTGATCAAGTCATAACTACATCATTCAATAAACTCGGCGTTGATGGAACACCGACCGTCATCCTAATCGATGAATCCGGAACTAACCTGAATCGATGGGTAGGGAAATTACCGCCCTCAGGAGAAGCTGAAATATTTGCTCTCTTTGGCTCATCTGATTCGCTATGAAGTAACAGGAGGTGTTAAATGAAAAGTAATTTGTCCTTGCTTAGAAAATTGTTAATTGCCATGGTCATAGGAGGTGCGGCATGGTATCTCGGCGTTCATACTACACAGCCGACCATGGCAACGGCGTGCATTCAGGACTGTGAAGCTGACGAGGCAATGTGCCACGACCAGTGCAGCGAAAGCTGCGGCAGCGAATCCGATGATGCGACTTGCGGAACCTGTCTTGCAAGTTGTGCCGGCCCGTTCTCGCTCTGTATGAGCCATGCTGAATGGTGTGATAATCATTCAAATCCGTACGAGCAACAATGCACGGTACATTACGGTGACCACTGCACACCCGGCAATCCGCCTACATGTACCCATTCGGGATATTTTGAGATCTGCGATGTTGGGGGATATAGCTGTGTCAGTTGCCCTGACCACGAGTACTGCGTTGGATCGAATGGGCTTCCGCCATGTATTTAGGTCGCCTGACTATGATGCTCGCAAGAGCAAAATTCGTCTTCCTCCTAATCGTCGTTGTCTTGGATTTTCCGCCAACTTTGAGGGGACAAAGCGAGAACCGGGTTATCCGCGTGCATACAGACTTAACGGTGGTATCAGCCTGCGTGTACGATCGGGACGGGCGTTTCATTGGCGGTTTAGATCAAAGCAACTTCAACCTGCTTGAAAACGGTGTTCAGCAAAAGATCGAATTCTTTGAGTCCGTTGACGAGCCCTTTACCGCCCTGTTGTTGTTTGATACGAGCGGCTCAGTGCGGGATTACATGCCGGAGGTTGTTCGAGCGGCGAACACATTTGTTTCGCAATTACGATCTGAGGACAGAATTGCAGTGGCGTTCTTCACGGACGACACGAAAATTCATATCTTGCTGGAACCGACCAAGAGAAAAGATTTTGATCAAGTTGTCGATATTGAGGCGAACGGCCGGGATTCTTCGTACACCACGACATTTGATGCCGTAAAGAAAGCGCTGAAGTTTCTCGAACCTATAAAAGGAAAGAAGGCTCTTGTTCTTTTCTCCGACGGCGAGCAATTCGGGCGACATGCATCGGCGAAGAGCAATCTTCGAAATGCTGAGGAACAAGAAGCAGTGATCTACACGCTTCAGTTCGGGGAGTATCCGCAGGCCGATCCTGACTTTTCCAGAGTTGTAGTGGATCAGTTCCAGATCGTACCGCCGAACGGCTCGACGAAAGGGGCAAGCAGAAAGGAGATAGAGAAGTTGATCGCTCGTGTGGATCGCTACATGAAGGGACTTGCCGAACGGACCGGCGGTCGCGCATATAAGGTCAACTCGATCAATGATTTGTCCTCGACCTTTCGAACCATCGCTGCAGAGCTAGGAACGACCTATAGACTTGGCTACTCACCGACTGACACGCCTAAAGACGGAGAGAAAAGAACGATCAGCGTAAAGGTGGATGTCCCGAACGCCGCTGTGCGATCCCGAAAGGAAGTCGTGTATAAGTCAGCGGCTCGGTGAATCGGGCTTTGTCACCGCTTGCCCAGCCGAAATGTCCGCGAACGAACAGCACCTCTCTCCCGCCTTGACACACACTAGGGAAATTCGTAGTATCTAAAGTTTCGGACTTTAACGGCCCGGGAGTCTTGCGAGTTCTGATGAGTTTGCAAGACTGAGGATACTTGAGAATCGAAGCAGGAATTGTAGCGTAAAGCGGCTTGCGGACACCCGTGAGAGGCGGCATATAAAGAACACTTCTTAACAAACCACGCCACAGCAAAGTGAGATTTTTCAAGGGTTTAAGAGCTTAAATTTAATTCATTCAGCAAAGATGCTGCTTGAGCTAACTGCCGGACATAAGCATCCGGAAAGAGTCAGGTAAGACTTTGACTTTGTCTTTTTTAGCAGGATAGGAACGAGAATAGACGATGCCTACAATCAACCAACTAGTTCGAAAAGGACGCCAAAGGGTGCAGTACAAGACTGCCAGCCCGGCCCTCCAGGCAAACCCGCAGAAACGCGGCGTCTGCACACGCGTTTACACCTCCACACCGAAAAAGCCGAATTCGGCGCTTCGTAAAGTGGCTCGTGTTCGCCTGACGAACCAGATCGAGGTTACGACCTATATTCCCGGTATCGGCCACAACCTGCAGGAGCACTCGATCGTGCTTATCCGCGGCGGCCGTGTAAAGGATCTTCCGGGTGTGCGTTATCACGTAGTTCGCGGAACGCTCGACGCTTCGGGTGTCGCAAACCGCAATCAGGCACGTTCGAAGTACGGTGCAAAGAGGCCAAAAGGGAGTAAATAGTGAATCGTAAATAGTGAATCGTAATCGTAAAGAGTATTAACGATCATCAATTCGCCATTCACAATTCACGATCAACGAGAGATTATGCCAAGACGTAGAGTTGCAGCAAAAAGAGAGATCCTTCCCGACCCGATCTATAACAGCATCGCGGTCACGAAGTTCATCAATGGTTTGATGTGGCAGGGAAAAAAGACCGTAGCTGAACAGATCTTCTACGGTGCGATGACCAAGATCGGCGAAAAGACGGGCGAAGAGCCGCTCAAGGTCTTCAAGAAGGCCCTGGATACGGTTGCCCCGACGCTTGAGGTCAAATCGCGTCGTATCGGCGGTGCGACCTATCAGGTACCGCTCGAAGTTTCGCGCGACCGCCGCAATACGCTTGCGATACGCTGGATCGTCTCTAATGCACGCAATCGCAGCGAAAAGACGATGGAAGACCGCCTCGTAGGCGAACTTCTCGATTCGACGAACGGTCGCGGCGGCGCGTTGAAGAAGAAGGATGATGTCCACCGCATGGCAGAGGCGAACAAAGCGTTCGCGCATTATAGGTTTTAGTTAATGGTGAATGGTGAATTGTTAATGGTTAATTGGGCTCGCGGCGATTAACGACTAACGATGAACGGTTAACAATGGCACAGATTAGTTTAGACAAATTTAGAAACATCGGGATCATGGCCCACATTGATGCGGGCAAGACCACGACGTCCGAACGCATTTTGTTCTATACCGGTGTTTCCCACAAGATCGGCGAAGTTCACGAAGGAACGGCGACGATGGACTGGATGGAGCAGGAGCAGGAGCGCGGCATTACGATCACGTCGGCTGCGACCACCTGTTTCTGGAAGCGAAACGGCGTCGAGCACCGAATTAACATCATTGATACGCCGGGCCACGTTGACTTCACGATGGAAGTTGAGCGTTCGCTCCGTGTGCTTGACGGTGCGGTCGCAGTTTTTGATGGCGTTGCCGGTGTCGAGCCGCAGTCTGAAACGGTTTGGCGTCAGGCTGATAAATACGGTGTTCCGCGTATTTGTTTTATCAATAAGCTGGACCGAGCGGGTGCTTCTTTTGAACGCAGTTTTGACTCGATCCTGACCCGTTTGGGTGCAAATGCGGTCGCTTTGCAGATTCCGATCGGTGTTGAAGAGCACCTCAAGGGTGTCGTTGACCTGGTCGCGATGAAGGGCCTGATTTGGAACGACGAGACGAAAGGCGCCCAATACGAGACGACCGATATTCCGGCCGACCTCGTCGATTCTGCGAAAGAATGGCGTGAGAAATTGGTCGAAGCTGCGGCGAGCGTGGACGATGACCTGATGATGAAATACCTCGAAGGCGAGGAGATCTCAGAAGACGAACTTCGCAAAGCTCTCCGCAAGGGCACGCTCGAACTTAAGCTCGTTCCCGTTGTTACCGGTTCAGCCTTCAAGAATAAAGGCGTTCAGACGCTGCTTGACGCCGTCGTCGATTACCTCCCGAGCCCGCTTGATATTCCTGCCGTTGAAGGCACAAATCCGAGATCTGACGAAGTTGAGACGCGTGCGGCGGATGCGAAAGAGCCGTTCTCGGGCCTTGTGTTCAAGCTGATGGCCGACAAACACCTTGGCCAGCTCGCCTTCGTCCGCATTTATTCGGGCACAGTAACTTCCGGTTCATACGTTTACAATACGATCAAAAGTACGAAAGAGCGTGTTGGCCGCCTAATGTTGATGCACGCCAACAAGCGTGAAGACGTCGATTCCGCGGCAGCAGGCGAGATCGTTGCGATCGGCGGCATGAAGAACGTGACCACGGGCGACACGATCTCGGACGAGACGAAACAGATCATCCTCGAGTCGATGGAATTCCCGGATCCCGTTGTGCGTGTTGCGGTCGAACCGAAAACACGTGCGGATCAGGACAAGATGGGCATCGCGCTCAACCGCCTTGCGCAGGAAGATCCGTCGTTCCAGGTTTCTACCGATCACGAAACGGGCCAGACGATCATCGCCGGTATGGGCGAACTTCACCTTGAGATCATTGTTGACCGCATGAAGCGTGAATTCGGTGTCGAGGCGAATGTTGGTAAACCGCAGGTGGCTTACCGCGAAACGATCACGATGGCGGCACCGGGCAAAGAGATCTTCAAAAAGCAGTCGGGAGGCCGCGGCCAATTCGGTCACGTTGAACTCCAGGTCGAGCCGGCACCCGGCGAAGGCTTTGTTTTCGAAGATAAGATCACTGGAGGTGCGATCCCGCGTCAGTTCATCAAGCCGGTTTCCGAAGGTATTCAGGATGCGATGCGTCGCGGATTCCTCGCCGGCTACGAACTTGTTGACATCAAGGCAAGCCTTGTTTTCGGTTCGTATCACGAGGTCGACTCGGACGAACGCTCGTTCCACATCGCCGGTTCGCTCGCGTTTCAGGATGCCGTTAAGAAGGCAAAACCTGTTCTGCTCGAACCGATCATGCGTGTCGAGGTCGTGACGCCTGAGGAGTATATGGGTTCGGTCAACGGCGACCTTAACCGCCGCCGCGGCCAGATCGAGAAGATGGAGCCGCGTCCGGGCAATGTTTCGGTCGTTACGGCTTTCGTGCCGCTTTCGGAGATGTTCGGCTATACGACCGATCTTCGTTCGGCGACGCAGGGACGAGCAACTTCGTCGATGCACTTCGAGCGTTATGCCGAAGCTCCGCGAAATGTTGCAGAAGAGATCATTGCCAAGGTTAAAGGGGCAAGTAGTTAAGAAAAGGGATGAAGGGTTGAAGTCATATTCTTCAGTCCCTTCTCATAAATTAAGAAAACAGGAAACTTAACATTATGAGCAAAGAGAAATTCGATCGTAGTAAGCCGCACGTGAACATAGGGACGATCGGTCACGTGGACCACGGGAAGACGACGTTGACGGCGGCGATCACGAAGGTGCTGGCAAAGCACAATCCGAAGATCACGGTGCGTGCGTTCGATTCGATCGACAACGCACCTGAAGAGAAGGCACGCGGTATCACGATCGCGACGTCGCACGTCGAGTACGAGACGGCGAACCGTCACTACGCACACGTCGACTGTCCGGGCCACGCCGACTATGTGAAGAACATGATCACGGGAGCGGCACAGATGGACGGAGCGATCCTCGTGGTCGCATCGACGGACGGCCCTATGCCTCAGACACGCGAGCACATCCTCTTGGCGCGTCAGGTGGGCGTGCCGGCGATGGTGGTGTTCATGAACAAGGTGGACATGGTCGATGACAAGGAGCTCCTGGAGCTTGTCGAGATGGAAGTCAGAGAGCTTCTCTCGAGCTATGAGTTCCCGGGCGACGACATCCCTGTCATTCAAGGTTCGGCCTTGAAGGCACTCGAAGGCGACGCCGAATGGGAAGCGAAGATCGACGAGCTGATGCAGGCGGTGGACGACTACATCCCTACGCCGGCACGCGAGACTGACAAGCCTTTCCTTATGCCGGTCGAAGATATCTTCACGATCCAGGGACGCGGAACGGTCGCAACGGGCCGTATCGAACGCGGAGTGATCAACGTCAACGAGCCTGTCGAGATCGTCGGCATCAAGGATACGAAGAACACGGTCGTAACGGGCGTCGAGATGTTCAAGAAGCTTCTTGATTCGGGAATGGCGGGCGACAACGTCGGGCTTCTGCTCCGTGGTGTTGACCGCAAGGAGATCGAACGCGGACAGGTCATCGCAAAGCCCGGTTCGATCACGCCGCACACGAAGTTCAAGGCAGAGGCATACGTGCTGACCAAGGAAGAGGGCGGCCGACACACGCCGTTCTTTACCGGATACCGCCCGCAGTTCTACTTCAGAACAACGGACGTTACGGGAGTCGCGAACCTGCCTGCAGGGGTCGAGATGGTGATGCCGGGCGACAACATCCAGATGGAGATCGAGCTCATCGCACCGATCGCAATGGAGAAGGGCCTGCGTTTCGCTATCCGCGAAGGCGGCCGCACAGTCGGTGCAGGTACCGTGTCAGAAGTTGTTGAGTAAGAGATTATGTTGAACGAAAAGATCCGCATCAAGTTGAAGGCCTACGATCACCGCGTCCTCGATCAGTCGACGACCGAGATCGTTGATACCGCAAAACGTACGGGAGCAAGGATCGCAGGCCCGATTCCGCTTCCGACCGTCAAGAATAAATGGACGGTGCTGCGCGGTCCGCACGTCGACAAGAAGTCGCGTGAACAGTTCGAGATCCGCACGCATAAGCGGTTGATGGATATCCTCGACCCGACGGCCGAAACGGTCGATGCGTTGATGAAGCTTGACCTGCCGGCCGGTGTTGATGTCGAGATCAAAGCGTTCGGAAAGAATTAGTTGGTTCGAAAATAGTTGATGGTTGGTCGTTCATTGCAACACCCGGTTTCGATGACGCCTCAATTGACTGCTTACCATGAACGGTTAACAAAACTATGATCAGTGGAATCATTGGTAGAAAAATGGGTATGACGCAGCTCTTTGCTGAGGATGGCACGGTAACTCCCGTGACGGTCATCAAAGCAGGGCCTTGCGTTGTGATCCAGACAAAAAGTGCTGCAGGACGTGATGGTTACAACGCCGTCCAGTTGGGACTTGTCGAAGAAAAGCCGGTTCGCCTGAAGAACGTCTCGAAGCCGCTTCGCGGCCACTTCGAGATCACGGGCGGCGGAGTGCCGCCGACTCGTGTGCTGAAGGAGATCCGTCTTGCGGCCGAACCGGAAGCTTCGGTCGGTGACCAGGTGAAGGTCGATGTTTTTGCGGACGGAGATAAGATCGAGGTCGTTGGACGCTCAAAGGGCCGCGGCTTCGCGGGTACCGTAAAGCGACACAACTTTGCTCGCGGCCCCGAGTCGCACGGTTCGATGAACGTTCGTCGTCCGGGTTCGATCGGCCAGTCGGCATATCCTTCGCGTGTCATCAAGGGTACGCGTTCGTCGGGTCACATGGGCGACGACAGGGTGACGATCAAAGGGCTGACGGTCGCAAAGGTCGATGTTGACAATAACCTGCTTATGATCCGCGGTGCAGTTCCGGGAGCAAACGGCAGTCTTGTAGTGGTGAAGAAATCATAGTTCAGGGAGCGCCGCTCCAGCTTCGAAGCCAGATCGGCTTTGAACCAGGAGTGAGCATCCCGGACTCGAACGGAGTGAGATTATGCCTACCGTAAAGGTTCGCAATTTGAAGAATAAAGAGGTCGGTGACATTCAGCTGTCGGATGCCGTTTTCGGTGCCGAACTGAACGAATCGCTCATCCACGCGGCGGTGATGAATTACCGTGCGAACGGCCGGCAGGGAACGTCAGCGACGAAGACCCGCGGCAACGTTTCGGGCTCGGGCCGCAAGCTTTGGAAGCAGAAGGGCACAGGCCGTGCGCGTATCGCATCGCTTCGTTCTCCTCTCTGGAAGGGCGGCGGTAATGTTCACGGCCCGCAGCCGCGCGACTGGTCATACCAGATGCCGAAGAAGATGCGCCGCGGTGCCCTGCGTTCGGCTCTTTCGGAAAGGCTTCGCGAAGGCAATTTGATCATCGTTGACGAGATCGGCTTCGCGGCCCCGAAGACCAAAGATTTTCTTGCGGCACTTTCGGCTCTCGGGCTGATCGAGAACGCAAAGAGCGCAAAGACCTTGATCGTTGATTCGCTCGACAATGCGAACCTCGTGCTCTCGTCGCGCAACGTTCAGAAGACGAAGGTCACCAATAGCTTCGGCCTTAACATCTACGACATCGTTTACCACGAAAAGCTCGTGATCTCGAAGGCTGCGGCAGAGGAGATCGTCTCGCTGCTCGATCCTAAGCAGGAAGGTGCGGCAGAACCTGCTGCTGAAGCTCCGGCAAAGGCAAAGAAGGCAGCTCCTGCTAAGAAAGAAGCAAAGGCAGATGCTGAAGCTCCTGTGAAGGAAAAGAAGGCGGCAGCTAAAAAGCCGGCGGCGGAAGAAGCGGCTCCTGCGGCTGAGGAGGCAAGCGACAATGAGTAACTTGAGCGTTTGGGATATTTTGAGATCGCCCGTTGTTACGGAGAAGAGCGTGATCCTCAAGGAGGATTCGACCGAAGAGGGGACGGATCGCAAGCAGGGGCAGGTGCTGACCTTCCGTGTTGATAAGAAGGCAACTAAGCCCGAGATCAAATCAGCGGTCGAGGAGATCTTTAACGTCAAGGTCGCCGCCGTTCGCACCGTCCAGTACGAAGGCAAGATGAAACGCCGCGGACGCATCGAAGGACGTCGTCCGGATTGGAAAAAGGCCTATGTGACCCTGCGAAAGGGCGAGCCGATGGTCGATTACGCAGAAGCGATATAGCGGATCGTTGATGGTTAATTGTTGATAGTTCATTGGAACCGCTGTAAGGCGACAATGAACAACGAACCATCAACAATGAACAAATTTTATGGGAATCAAGAGATTAAAACCGACATCGCCGGCACGCCGCTATCAGACATATCTGACACGCGATGAGCTGACGCCGGGAGCAATACCCGAGAAATCGTTGCTCGAACCGAAAAAGAGAATCTCCGGGCGCAATAGCGACGGCCGCATCACGATCCGTCGTCGCGGCGGAGGCCACAAACGTTTTTACCGCGTGATCGATTTCAAACGCGACAAGGCAGGCATCCCGGGCAAGGTGGCGCAGATCGAATACGATCCGAACCGCTCGGCCCACATTGCGTTGATCAATTATCTTGACGGCGAGAAACGTTACATCATTGCTCCCGTCGGATTGAAAGTCGGGACGGCGATTCTTAGCGGTGAAGACGCGGATATCCTGCCTGGCAATGCCTTGCCGATCACGCATATCCCGCTTGGTACGGAAGTTCATAACATTGAGCTTCGTCCGGGCAAAGGCGGCCAAATGGTCCGTTCTGCGGGCGGGTTTGCTCAGATCATTGCGAAGGACGGTGATTTTGCTCAACTTAGGATGCCGTCAGGTGAAGTTCGCCGCGTACCGGTGGTTTGCTATGCAACTGTCGGTCAGGTCGGCAACACGGAGCACGAGAACGTCTCGCTTGGTAAGGCAGGACGCAACCGCTGGAAGGGAAAGAGGCCGAAAGTTCGCGGTGTCGCGATGAATCCGGTCGATCACCCGCACGGTGGCGGTGAGGGCAAAACGTCAGGCGGACGTAATCCGGTTACGCCTTGGGGACAGCCGACCCGCGGTTACAAGACGCGTCGCAACAAGCGCACGAACAATATGATCGTTCGCGACAGGCGTAAGAAATAAGGGTTTTTATAGTCAAGAGGACTGTTTAAGATATGCCACGTTCAGTTAAGAAAGGCCCGTTCATCGACCTAAGTGTTCAGAAGGTCGTAAAGCGCATCACAAGCGGAGGTGCGAAGCCTCCCGCGATCCGTACGTGGTCGCGACGTTCGACGATCTCGCCGGATATGGTGGGCCTGACCTTTGGGGTTCACAACGGCAAGCGCCATATTCCCGTTTTCGTTACGGAGAATATGGTCGGCCACAAGCTTGGCGAATTTTCACCGACACGCGTTTTTAAGGGCCATCCGGGCACAAAAGCGGAGAAGGCGGCGAAGAGGAAATAAATGGAAGCGGTAGCAAAGACAAAATATTTGAAGGGCAGCCCGCGTAAGACACGCCTCGTGATCGATATGATCCGCGGCGAGAACGTCTCGCGTGCACTGGCTATTCTTAAATTCACGGACAAGCGTGCTGCGGATCCGATCGCTCAATGTTTGAGCTCGGCGATCGCGAATGCGACCTATAAGGCCGAACAGCAGAATATCGCGATCGACCCGGACGATCTCTGGGTGAAGACATGCTTCGTCGATATGGGCCCGACAAAAGGCAGAAAGCGTATGCGTCCTGCTCCGCAGGGGCGTGCGTATCGCGAACAGCGTCATTACTGCCACATCACGATCCAAGTGACGAGCGAAGAGCAGCCGAAGACCGAGAAGGAACTTCGTGCCGAGGCCGCAAAAGCCAAGAAGGCCGCTGAGGGTGGAAAAGCGAAGCCGAAGAAGGCAAAGCCCGCGGTGAAGAAGGCTGAGAAGGCGAAGGTCGAGGATGTCGAAACAGTCGTTGAAACTCCGGTCGTAGAAGCAGTTGCGGAACCGGCAGCGGCCGAAGTCGTCGAGACTCCAGCGGCCGAGGCTCCGGCGGTAGAAGAGAATGCTGCTGAAACCACAGTTGATAACACAGAGGAAACGAGCGAGGAGACCGCAAAGGAATAGGCCTCGAGCCAAAAAGAGCTAAATATGGGACAGAAAGTTCATCCTTACGGCTTTAGGGTCGGATACAACAAAGATTGGCACTCGCACTGGTATGCAAAGCAGGATTTTGCTTCATTCCTCGCGGAGGATCTGAAGCTCAAGCGCGTACTGAAGAAGAAGTTTGCCGGCGGCGGAGTTTCGCACATCGATATCGAACGTGCGGCCGCTCGCTTGAAGATCGTGATCTACACCTCACGTCCTGGCATCATCATCGGACGCAAAGGTGCCGAGATCGACAAACTTCGCGAGGACCTTGCACGCAAGACCGGCCGCGACGTCCTGATCTCGATCCTTGAGATCAAGCACCCTGAGCTCAATGCTCAGCTTCAGGCCGAAAAGATCGCGCAGCAGCTTGAGAAGCGTATCGCCTTTCGTCGTGCGATGAAAAAGACGATGGAAGAGTCGATCCGATTCGGTGCCCAGGGCATCAAGGTGATGATCGCCGGCCGTCTTAACGGAGCTGAGATCGCACGTACGGAATGGTCGCTTCAGGGCCGCCTTCCGCTGCACACGCTTCGTGCGGACATTGATTTTGGTTTTGCCGAAGCTCTTACGACCTTCGGCATCATCGGAGTAAAGGTTTGGATCTACCGCGGTGAGATCCTCGATCCGAAAGCATCGATGGCACGCGGTACGACGACCGATCCGATGAACGAAGTTAAGGTTGACCGAAGCGCGATGCGGGAGCGTCGTCCGCGTCGAGACGACAGAAGGTAAAGAGGTTAATGGTAAATGGTTGATGGTAAATGGTTGATGGTTAATGGTTAGTGGTTAATGGACGGCGACATCCTGCGGATCGATCAACAATTAACGATCAACGATTAACAATTAACGATTCACGATTCACGATTGACGAGGGTTTGAATTATGTTGATGCCGAAGAAGGTAAAGCACCGAAGGGTTATGAAAGGCCGTATGCGCGGTAAAGCGACACGCGGCGAAAAACTTAACTTTGGTGACTTTGGGCTAAAGACGCTTGAAGCCGGCTGGATCACCGATCGTCAGATCGAAGCTGCCCGTATCGCGATGACGCGTCACGTCAAACGCGGCGGCAAGATCTGGATCCGTATGTTTCCTGATAAGCCGATCACAAAGAAACCGGCAGAAACTCGTATGGGTTCAGGAAAAGGTGCTCCGGATCACTGGGTGGCGGTAGTAAAGCCCGGCCGTGTTTTGTACGAGATCCAGGGCGTTGAAGAGACATTGGCACGCGAAGCTATGCAGCTTGCGGCACAGAAGCTCCCGATCAAGACGAAGTTCGTCTCGCGAGCTGACCTCGAAGGAGGCATCGTTTAAGAGAAATGAAACGCAAGGAGCAGTTAGATCAGTTGAAGGATATGAGCGTCGAGGAGCTCAACGAGCAAGCCGAAGCTCTGAAGGAGTCGCTTTTTCGCTTGAAGTTCCGCAGGGCTCTCGGTGTTGGCGAAACGTTGAATGATATTCGCCGTGAGAAGAAGACCTTGGCACGCGTTTATACACTGCTAAGTAAGAAAGGAAGCGACGCAGAAGCGGCTTAAGGCCTGGCGTAGATATTTGATCAGCAATGGCTACTAATAAAAAAGAAGAAGAGATCGCCGCAGCGGGCACCGAACAGGTGGCCAAGGCCGGTCGCAAGCGCATCGAGAAGGTCGGCGTCGTCGCTTCGGACAAGATGACGAAGACGGTCACCGTTCGTGTAGATCGACAGGTCAAGCACCCGGTCTATCGCAAGTACGTCAAGAAGCGTAAGAAGTTCATGGCACACAACGATCTCGAAGCAAAGGTGGGTGATCGCGTAAGGATCGTTGAAACACGGCCTATGTCGGCAAGGAAGCGCTGGCGTGTTGCAGAGATCCTGCAGCGTGCGGAGAGTTAAGCAAAGTTTGATTAAGGAGCGTCGCCTGCTCATGAAGTTCGGCGGACGCCCAAGTCGGAGCAAATAGTTATGATTCAGATGCAGACCTCCTTGGCGGTCGCTGACAATTCAGGTGCAAAGCGCGTCGAGATGATAATGCCCGTCGGCGGTTCGACGAGCAAGATCGCACGCCTCGGCGATACGATCAAAGTTACCGTCAAAGAAGCGGCACCGGATGGCACGGCGAAGAAGGGAAAGGTTTACAACGCAGTGATCGTCCGCACGCACAAAGAAGTTCGCCGCCGTGACGGTTCGTATATCCGATTCGATGAGAATGCGGCGGTCCTTATCAAGGACGACGGAACTCCGATCGGAACACGCGTTTTCGGCCCCGTGGCACGTGAGCTTCGCGAGAAGAATTTTATGAAGATTGTAAGTCTCGCTCCGGAGGTTATCTAGAAAGAAATGAGACCGGTAAAGACAGGAACAGTAAACAGCAAGATCAAACGCGGCGACCAGGTCGTTTTCATCGCTGGCAAAGAATACAACCGCTATGACTCGGCAGGCAAGCGCCAGCCGTATCGCGGCAAGGTGATCGCCGTCGATGCCCGCAACGGCAAAGTTAAGGTCGAAGGTGCGATGATGGTCAAACGCCACGTCAAGCCCGTTCCGCAGCTGAATCGAGAGGGCGGCATCAAAGAGCAGGAAGCTTGGGTGAGCGCATCCAACGTCGCCCTGGTCGATCCTGAGACAGGCAAGCCGACCCGCGTGAAGATCGAGATCCGAGACGGCAAGAAAGTTCGACTCGCCAAGAGCGGAAAGGTTATCGCGGAAGCCGGTGAATACCGCCGCGAAAAGAGCCACACGCTTGAAGGCGTAGATGACGTCAACGAAACAGAGAAGTAACTTTTCGAGCCGGCAACGCTTTATTTCGCGGGTCCCGGCAATAGATAGGCAGGAGAAGCCAGAAACGAAATGGCAAGGTTAAAAGACAAATACAAAGACGAGATCGCACCGGCGCTCGCCAAAGAATTCGGGATCAAGAACCCGATGGCCATACCAAGGATCGAAAAGGTCGTGATCAACATGGGCCTCGGTGAGGCCTCGTCGAATGCGAAACTGCTCGATGTGGCGGCTGAAGAATTGAAGTCGATCACCGGCCAGAAGCCCGTCGTGACAAAGGCGAAGAAATCGATCGCTGCATTCAAACTCCGGCAGGGAATGAGCATCGGTACGATGGTCACGCTCCGAGGTGAACGGATGTTCGAGTTTCTCGATCGCCTGATCTCGGTGGCTCTGCCGCGTGTAAGAGACTTTCGAGGCATTTCCGGCAAGGCGTTCGACGGCCGCGGAAACTATACGCTCGGCATTCGCGAACAGCTCATTTTTCCTGAGATCGATTTCAATAAGGTCGAGAAGACCCGCGGAATGAACATCTCTATCGTAACGACGGCTCGTAATGACGACGAAGCGCGTTCGCTGCTAAAAGGGCTCGGAATGCCCTTCAGACAATAAGTTATGGCAAAGATCAGCAAGGTAGTTAAGAACAACAGGCGAAAGGCGATGGTCGCAAACTATGCCGAACGCCGCCGCGAACTCAAGAAGGTCATCAACAACCCGGCGTCTTCGCCCGAGCAGGTTGATGAAGCGGTTCTGAAGCTTCAGAAGTTTCCGCGTGATGCGAGTCCGATCCGCGTTCGCAATCGCTGTTCGCAGACGGGACGTCCGCGTGGATTCCTGCGTAAATTCGGTATTTCGCGTGTTGCACTTCGAGATCTCGCACGGGAAGGACAGATCCCAGGCGTTGTGAAATCGAGCTGGTAGGACGTTTTTGAATAGGTTACGGAGTAAAGAAGAACAATGACAGACCCAATAGCCGATATGCTTACACGGATCCGCAACGCGATCGCTGCGAATCATCCGCGTGTCGATATTCCCGGCTCGAAGCTCAAAATGGAAGTTGCCCGCATCCTAAAGGAAGAAGGCTACATCAACAGCTTTTCGACCAAGGGAGAGGGGCCGAAATACGTTATCCGCGTATTCCTTCGTTATGACGCGAAGGGAGTTTCGTCGATCACGCACCTTTCGCGCGTTTCGCGGCCCGGCCGCCGCGTTTACGTCGGCTCGCAGGAGATACCGAAGGTTCTCGGCGGATACGGCATCAATATTGTATCGACCTCGAAAGGTCTAATGAGCGGCAAGAAGGCTCGCGCCGAGAAGATCGGCGGCGAACTGATTGCTGAGATCTACTAAAGCTTTGAATGAGGACGCGGCAGAGCGAAATGCTCGACCCAAGCCTCGGTAAATGATATGTCACGAGTAGGAAAAAAACCGATCGCTATCCCGTCGGGAGTAACCGTTACGATCAGCGATGACAAACTCGAAGTAAAGGGCCCGAAAGGAACACTTTCGACCCCGATCCCTTCAGGCGTCAGCTTCAAGCAGGAAGAAGGTTCGCTTGTTGCAGAGCGTGCGAGTAACGATGAGGCCGCGTTTCACGGCCTGGCACGTGCTCTTGCGAACAATGCCGTCGTCGGTGTTACGGAAGGCTTTTCGAAGGCGATGGACGTAGTCGGCGTCGGATATAAAGCTGAGGTCCAAGGCAAGAAGATCGTTTTTGCTCTCGGATATTCGCACCCGATCGAGTACCCGCTGCCCGAAGGTATCGAAGCAAAGGCCGAACGCCTTAATACGAAAGCGTCGATCAACCAGTATCAGACGACGATCACCCTTTCCGGCATCGACAAGCAGAAGCTTGGCCAGGTCGCCGCGGAACTCAATCGTCTCCGCAAGCCCGATGCCTACAAAGGAAAAGGGATCCGGTACGCCGATAAATATTACAAGCTCAAGCCCGGAAAGACCGGCAAATAGAGCGTAAACCAGGACAAGAGTTATGGCACAGAAAAGCAGAGCAGATATTCGCCAGGGCGTGCACAGCCGCATTCGTAAGAAAGTGCGCGGTACGGCCGATCGTCCGAGGCTTGCGGTGTTCCGCAGCCTGAACCACATCTACGCACAGGTCATCGATGATGCGACGGGCAAGACGATCGCTTCGGCCTCGACCGCGGAGAAAGGTTTTTCGGGCAAGACGGGCGGAAATATCGACGCCGCAAAAGAGATCGGAAAGTCGATCGCAGAACGTGCGTTGAAGGCGGGTGTTTCGAGCGTCGTTTATGACCGAGGCGGTTATCTTTATCACGGACGCGTCAAGGCTCTTCTTGACGCAACCCGCGAGAATGGACTCAATAAGCACGAGGCAAAGCAGAGCACCGGCGAGGCCGCGTAACAGCATCATTTAGAAATGAATAAGAAACAGAGAATTTCACCCGCAGGCTTGCTCCTCAAAGACCAGCTCATCTCGATCAATCGTGTGACGAAGGTCGTAAAGGGCGGTAAGAATCTTTCGTTCGCGGCGTTGGTCGTGATCGGTGACGAGGCTGGCCATGTCGGTTTCGGTACCGGCAAGGCGAAAGAAGTGCCGAACGCGATCAAGAAGGCTGTCGAGGCAGCAAAGAACAATTTGATCCGCGTTCCGCTCATTGACGGTACGCTGCCGCACGAACTGATCGGCGAGTACGGCGCAGGCCGCGTTCTTATGAAGCCGGCGGCCGAAGGTACAGGCGTTATCGCAGGCGGTGCTGTTCGTGCCGTTATGCAGTCGCTCGGCGTCCACAATGTGCGAACGAAGATCTTGGGATCGAACAATGCGCACAACGTAATTCGAGCGACCTTCGACGGCCTGCTCAGGATGAAGGATCCGATGGAAGTCGCACGGCTTCGCGGCAAGCAGGTCGAAGAACTTGTATAAGCGACACGCGCGAAACGTAACGATTGAAGAGTTTAGCAAGCGGATCGCGGAAGAGAGCGAGACTTGATCGCAACTGAGCGATTCGCGACCAGAGATTAAGAGATGGCAAAGAAAGCAGAAAATCCGACGGCTGGAAGCATCAAGATCCAGTACTACCGAAGCATGATCGGCTATGCGAAAAAGCAGAAGGAGATCGTAAAGAGCCTCGGTATCACGAAGCTGAATCAAACGGTAACGCGGCCGGATTCACCGGCAACGCGTGGGATCGTTGCGAAGGTGCCGCATTTGCTCAGAATTGTGGAGCGTTAATGGTGAATGGAAATCGTAAATCGTAAATCGTAAATGGTGAATGGTAAATGGTAAGTCGTAAGTCGTGGATGCGATTCACAATTCACGATTAACGATTAACGATTCACAAGTAACGATTAACGATTCACAATTAACGATTCACGATCAACGAGGAATATATGGCTTTATCACTAAATAATTTACATCCGGCTCCCGGTTCGACGCACAAGAAAAAGCGCGTTGGCCGCGGTCCCGGTTCGGGTCTCGGAAAGACGTCCGGCCGTGGAAACAAGGGCCAGAAGTCGCGTTCGGGTTATGCGAGCCGTCCGGGTTTTGAAGGCGGACAGATGCCTTTGCAGCGCCGTCTTCCGAAGCGTGGTTTTACGAATATCTTTAAGAAGCAGTGGCTTGAGATCAGCCTTGCGAAGATCGAGGATAACTTCCAGGCGGGCGATGAGGTCACGCCGCAGATACTCCACGATCGCGGCCTGATCAAGAAGGCGAAGCACGATCTCGTCATTCTTGGGAACGGGGATTTTACGAAGGCTTTGAAGATCTCTGCCCATCGCTTCACGAAGACAGCGAAGGAAAAGATCGAGAAGGCCGGTGGTACGGCGACGCAGATCGGATAACACGTTCTATAGATTTTTTGAGGGCTCGAAGCTCGATGCCCTTGCTGGTCAGACCTTTTTAAGCCGAGACTTTTATGGAGAAGTTTTTTAACGCGGTCCAAAATATGTTCCGGATCGCCGAGCTGCGGAAGAGGATCTTCTTTACGCTCGGACTTCTGGCGGTCTATCGCCTTGGTGCTCACATTACAGCACCCGGAATCAATAAAGTTCGTCTCGAAGCAGTTTGGGCCGATGTTGCAGGCACGCTGCTCGGGGTACTGGACCTTTTCTCGGGCGGAAACTTCCGCACGATCTCGGTCTTTGCTCTTGGCGTTACGCCGTATATCACTGCGTCTATCATTATGCAGCTGATGCCGGTGCTCTCGCCGACGGTAAAGAAGATCCAGGAAGAAGGCGAGGTCGGCCGGCAAAAGCTGAATCAATGGACGCGCTATGCGACCGTTGGCCTTTGTGCCGTTCAGACCTTCTTTGTTGCGACGTGGCTCTCGCGGAACCAGGTCATTGCAGACAGCTGGGTTGCGACGGCGATGATCATCGTCACGCTTACGACCGGCTCGATCTTCGTGATGTGGCTCGGTGAACAGATCACCGAACGCGGTGTCGGCAACGGCATCTCGCTGCTCATCTTCGCAGGTATCGTCATCGGGCTGCCGCGGGGCCTGGCACAGGTCTCGGAACGCGTTAGCAGCGGTGATGCAGCTTCGACCCTCGGTGTCGTGTTCCTGGTCGTCGTCATGGTCGCATTGATCGCGGTCATCGTTTACGTTGAATCAGCGAGAAGGAATATCGCGATAAGTTACGCAAACCGACGCGTCGGCAACCAGACGTTCCGCGGGCAGGAAACGAGCCTTCCGCTGAAGATCAATATGGGCGGCGTTATTCCGGTGATCTTTGCATCTTCGGTGCTCGCATTGCCTCAGACGGTGTTTGCTGCATTTCCGCCTGATCCGAACAACCCGAACGCTCTTTGGACGAAAGTTTATACGTTCTTCCAGCAGTTTCACGGCGGCGACCCGTATTACGAACTCGTATTCTTGTCGCTTATCGTTCTGTTCACCTTTTTCTATATCACGATCATCTTTAACACGGATGAGGTCGCTGATAACTTGAGAAAGCACGGCGGATTTGTTGCCGGCATTAGGCCGGGAGCTCCGACAGCGGACTATTTGAACGATATTATGACGAAGCTGACGACCGTTGGCGCGATCTATCTTGCACTCGTCGCCTTCATACCTCAGCTTCTTCTTAGCGGCTTTAAGGTTGCACGGCTTCCGTTCATCGGATCCGGTCTTGATAACTTCCTGACCTCGACGCCGGGACTCAGCTGGATACCGACGGGCCTTGGTTACCAGTTCTACTTCGGCGGCACATCGTTGCTGATCCTGGTCGGAGTTGCGATGGACACTGTCGCACAGATCGAGGCTCAACTCGTGATGAGGAATTACGAAGGCTTCCTCGGTGCGGGTTCGAGACTCCGCGGCCGCAGAAGCTAGACGGTCTTTTTTTTGAGCCACAGCGAGCACCGGAACGGCGTGAGAGATGCTCTCATCTTGTTCGCTGTGCTCCTGTGGCAAGTTGCTTTTTTTGATGGATAAGATAATCGTACTGATCGGAGCTCCGGGAGCAGGTAAAGGTACACAAGCTCGGCTGCTGACGGAGCGAAGGGGAATTCTGCAGATCTCGACAGGTGATATGTTCCGTGCGATGAGGTCGGGGGACACTCCGCTTGCTCGCGAAGTTCAGGCAGTGATGGCCTCTGGAGCGCTTGTTTCGGACGATCTTACATTCAAGGTGGTTCAGGAGCGCACGTCGCAGCCTGATGCTGCGGGAACATACATTCTCGACGGATATCCGCGAACCCTCGTTCAGGCTGAGCAGCTCGAAGAACTCGCCGAGGCTCAGGAAAAAGAGATCGTTGCGATCGAGGTCGATGTTCCCAGGGAAGATCTTTTGAAACGGCTGACAGGGCGACGAACCTGTCCTGTCTGCGGAGAGATCTATAATGTTTATTCCAAGCCGCCGAAGGTTGAGGGCCGGTGCGATCTTCATCCGGACGCAGAACTCGAACATCGCAATGATGATAGGGAAGCTACCGTTGCGACGCGTCTTGCTACGTACGATGAGTCGACCGCACCGCTGCTTGATTACTATCGCAAGACCGACCGCCTGAAAGCGGTCGATGGCACGGGCGATCCTGAAGCGATCTATTCGCACATCGAAAGGGCTATCGGATAAGTTGCAATGATCTTCGCAAAATCAGCAAGAGACCTCGATAAAATGCGTGCCGTCGGCGAATTGATCGCTGAGGTGCGTGAGGCCTTGCGTGCGATGGTCGCTCCCGGAATTTCGACGCTCGAGCTGAATAGCGCCGCGGACAAGATGATCCGAGATGCCGGTGCGATACCGACGTTTATCGGCTATCACGGCTTTCCGTATGCGATCTGCGCATCGGTGAATCACGAGATCGTGCACGGGTTCTCAAAGCCTGATCCATTGAGAGACGGCGACATCATTTCGCTCGATATGGCGGCGACCTATCAAGGTTTTGTTGGAGACACGGCGACGACGGTCCCGGTCGGTAAGATCTCCGATGAACTCGCTCAGCTGATACGCGTGACGGAAGAGTGCCTTGCCTTTGGCATCGAAGCCTCCCGCGTGAACAACCGTATCGGCGACATCGGTTGGGCGGTTCAGCAGCACGCTGAAAAATTCGGCTACGGGATCGTCCGCGACTATACAGGTCACGGGATAGGACGGAATATGCACGAAGCGCCGCAGATCCCGAATTACGGGCGTCCCGGAACAAAGGAAAAGATACGTGCAGGGTATTGTTTTGCGATCGAGCCGATGCTGAATATCGGCACCGCTGACACGCGAACGCTCAGCGACAAATGGACGGTCGTAACGGCCGATGGCAAGCCTTCGGCACACGCGGAACACACGCTCGCAGTTACGCCTGAAGGGCCGGAAATACTGACTCTGACAAAGGAGCAGAAGAGTCGGCAAAAAGCCGCGTCTGCGACTTGAAAAGCGGGTGTAAAAGGGCTAATATAGGTAGTTTGCCCCGTCTGTAGGGTATTTGCTCTGTGCGACTATGTCGAAAGAAGAAGCAATAGAGGTCACCGCGACCGTTTTGGAGACATTGCCGAACGCGATGTTCAAGATCGCCGTGGATGACAATAACCACGAGGTTCTTGCCCATATCTCGGGTAAGATGCGGAAGAATTTCATTCGCATTCTGCCGGGAGACAAGGTCCTTGTCGAGCTTTCGCCCTATGACTTGAAGCGTGGACGCATAACCTATCGATATAAGTAGGTGACGATAAAATGAAAGTAAGGCCGTCAGTAAAAAAGATTTGCGATAAGTGCAAGATAATCCACCGCAAGGGCGTGGTGCGGGTGATCTGTGATAACCCGAAACACAAGCAGCGGCAGGGATAGTATTTATTTGGAGAAATTATGGCTCGCGTAGCAGGTGTTGATCTTCCGCCCAACAAGAGGGCACAAATTGGACTGACCTACATTTACGGTGTAGGCAAATCTCGCGCTTCCTCGGTACTTGACGAGGCAGGCATCGGTTACGACGTAAAGATCCGTGACCTAAGTGAAGACGAATTGAACAAGGTTCGCGGCATCCTCGACGCTCAGGGCGACATCGAGGGCGATCTTCGCAAACGCGTGCAGATGGACATCAAACGTCTGATGGACATCGGCTGCTACCGCGGCCTTCGCCATCGCCGCAGCCTGCCGGTTCGAGGCCAGCGTACGAGCACGAACGCCCGCACCCGCAAGGGCCCGCGTAAGGCTGCCGTTGCCAAGAAGAAAGCGCCGGGCAAGAAATAGTTGACGTAGAGCGGCGGTTTTTGGCGATCGGTTCGCCGGAAAGTCTGCCGCTCACTTTTGTATTACGAGAAAATGGCAAAGACACCAGCTAAAAAGACTTTTAAGAAGAAGGAAAAGAAGAATATCCCTGCCGGGATCGTTCACATTTCCGCTTCGTTCAATAACACCCTCATCTCGATCACGGATACGAACGGGAACCTCATCTCGCAGTGCTCCTCGGGTGCACGCGGTTTTCGCGGTTCGCGAAAGGGCACGCCGTTCGCCGCTCAGCAGGCTGCGGGCGAATGCGCGCGCAAGGCCGCTGAGGCCGGTGTTCGGGAGGTCGAGGTTCGCGTAAGAGGGCTTGGAGGCGGTCGTGAGTCCGCGATCCGTGCCGTTACGCAGGCGGGAATTCGCGTAACGTCGATCCGCGACACGACGCCGATCCCGCACAACGGATGCAGGCCGCCGAAGCGCCGCCGCGTCTGACGATTTGGGATTTTGGATTTGGGGTCGAAACTGGTTCGATCCCGTGGGTATCGAAAGGACGAAGGGGAGCGGTGAGTTTCCCGTAAACTTTTTCTGCAAGAATGAATGCTGGGTCTACATTTGTGGGGTTTGGGTTGTAACGATCCGAAATCACAGATCTAAAATCCAAGGTCATTTTTGCTGAAGGCAAAAATAATATATGGCTAGATATAGAGATGCGGTGTGCAGGCTTTGCCGCCGCGAAGGTGCAAAACTTTTCCTTAAGGGCGATCGCTGCTTCAAACCTTCATGTGCGATCGAGAAACGCGGAACAAATCCTCCGGGACAGCACGGCGGAGCCCGTCGCAAGATGCTTGCGGGCTACGGCGAACAGCTCCGTGAGAAACAGAAAGTGAAGCGTATCTATTTCATTCTCGAGAAGCAGTTCCATACTTATTTTGAGAAGGCTCTTCGTCAAAAAGGCGTTACGGGCGAAAACCTGCTTTTCCTTCTTGAGCGCCGTCTCGACAACGTCGTCTATCGAGCAGGCTTTTCTACGTCGCGTCGTCAAGCTCGCCAGCTTGTCAATCACGGCCACATCACTGTGAACGGCCGCAAGGTCGATATTCCTTCGTTCCAGGTGAAGGTCGGTGACGAGGTCGTCGTGAAGCCGAAGACGCAAAAGAATCCGCACGTTGATGGTGCATGGTCAACTGCAGTTGGCCGCGGACGTCCCGCATGGCTGTCGGCCGGCGGACGGGATTTCACGGTCAATGTGGCCGCGAACCCGCGTCGCGAAGACATCGATCAGAACATCAACGAACAGCTGATCGTCGAACTTTACAGCAAGTAGTATTTTGACCGGCTTGGCTAAAGTAGCCGACACGCATCTTTTGGGGTCCGTTCTTACCCCTGCGGCTGTCGGGGACAAAGCCAACGCTTTAATAAAAGAACAACTATGACACAAACAAACTGGACAGAATTTCAGATGCCGGGGCGCTTGAACGTCGAAACTTCGACGCTCAGCGACCGTTACGGCAAGTTTTATGCGGCTCCGTTCGAGAGAGGTTTTGGTACGACGGTCGGCAATTCGATCCGCCGTGCGTTGCTCTCTTCGATCGAAGGTGCTGCCATAACCGCGGTGAAGATCTCGGGCGTCGAGCACGAGTTCTCATCGATCAAAGGCGTTGTCGAAGATGCGACGGACGTCATCTTGAATTTGAAGCAGGTTCCGTTCAAGCTGCACGGCAGCGGCCCCAAAATGCTGACCATCAGCCGCAAGGGAGCCGGTGAAGTAACTAGCGCGGATATCGTGGCCGACGGTGATGTCGAGGTGCTCGATACGGGCGTTCATATCGCGACGATCAGCACGGGTGGTTCGATCGAGATCGAAATGCGGCTCAAGCAGGGACGCGGTTATGTCTCGGCAGAACTGAACAACGACGAGGATCTTTCGGTCGGTTTTATTCCGATCGATTCGGTGCACACGCCGATCAAGAAGGTCAATTATAACGTGGACAAGACCCGTCAGGGTTCGAACACGGAATACGACCGCCTTACTCTCGAGGTGTGGACGGACGGCAGTGTTACGCCGGATGATTCGATCGGGCTTGCGGCAAAATTGGTCAAAGATCATATGTCGATCTTCATCAATTTCGAAGAAGAGGAAGAAGAGTATAAATACGAAGATATTGCGCGTCCGCCGCTCATGCGCAACGACCTTCTCGATAAGTCGGTCGATGAATTGGAACTTTCGGTTCGCTCGTACAACTGCCTGAAGAACGCAGACATTCGGTCGATCCGCGATCTGATCCGGCGCAGCGAAAAAGATATGCTTCACACGAAGAACTTCGGCAAGAAATCGCTCACCGAGATCAAGGATATGCTCCACGGCATGGGTCTCGACTTCGGAATGGAGTTCGACGAGCAGGGCAATCCGATCCCGGGAACAGGCGGCAGAGATCTAGATTAGCAGGCGGTTCCAGGTTCCAGGTTCAAAGTTCAAGGTTCAAAAAAGAACAGCTTCGACCTTGAACTTGGAACCTGGAACTTGGAACTTGGAATTTGTCATCATGAGACATCAAAAAGCACATCGTAAACTGGGACGCACGACCGAGCATCGTATGTCGATGCTTCGCAACCTTGCGACCTCGCTTATCAACGCTGATAAGGAATACATCGTAACTACAGTTCAGAAGGCGAAAGAGCTTCGGCCGTTCGTTGAGAGAGTGATCACGCTCGCGCGCCACGCTCAGCAGGCCGAAGGCAGCGACACAATGAGAGTCGTAAATCTACGTCGTCAGGCCGCAAAGTATTTCCATTCCGGCAACACGACCTTCAAGATCGCACAAAGCCGTTTTCGCGGGAAAAAGGGCGAGTCGAAAGAAGCGCCGGTGCGTACGGCGGGTGTTGCGGCCGTCCAGCGGCTTTTCAATGAGCTCGGTGTGCGCTATAAAGACCGTAACGGCGGTTATACGCGTATCATCAGGCTCGGGCGTCGTCAGGGCGACAACGCTGAGTTGGCAGTTATAGAGCTTGTGGACAACCCGCGTGAACTCGCCGCAAAGGGCTAGTCATAAAAGCGGAGGTTCACAAACTCAATGAGCGAGACCGGATCAGCAAAAGCGGAAGACGGAAAAGTGGGCGAAAAGAAAGAGACTGAAAAGCGATCGGGAGCGGAAGGCCAGTCCTTCGATATGGACGAACTGCAGTCGCTCGCGGCTCTTGTGAATGAGCACGGATTCACGGACTTCGAATTCGAGAACGAGAATATCCGTGTGAAAATGAGCAAGGCGTCCACGGTCGTCGCTGCTCCCCCGATGATCGCGGCGCCTGCGGCGGTTCAGCCAGCGGCAGTATCGTCGACGGCCGCCGTGCCCGAAACTCCTGCTGATGAGGACGCCGGGCTCTTCAAGATCACCTCCCCGATCGTCGGAACATTCTATCGTTCGCCGGGCCCTGATAAGCCGCCTTTTGTAAGCGAAGGTTCGAGCGTGTCGTCCGACTCGGTCGTCTGCATCGTTGAGGCGATGAAGCTGATGAACGAGATCCAGGCCGAAACTTCGGGTACGATCGTGAAAATCTATGTCGAGAACGGCCAGCCCGTCGAATTTGGCCAGCCGCTTTTCGGAGTGAAGAGCTAGGATCGTCTATCCAAGGTCAAAAGTTAAAAGTCAAAAGTTAATGTCTGAGGGACGAGGGCTTTTACCTTGAACTGTCGGCCCTACCTTTTGACTTTTAACTTTTAATTTTTGACTTTTTGAAGAATGCCTCGTGAAATTCGAAAAATTTTAGTCGCTAACCGCGGTGAGATCGCCTGCCGTATCATCTGGACCTGCAAGGAAATGGGCATCAAGACGGTTGCCGTCCATTCCGAGGCCGACAGGGAATCGCTCCACGTAAAGTTCGCAGATGAGGCCGTTTGTATCGGTCCGGCACCCTCTTCACAGAGCTACCTTAATATCCCTTCGATCATCTCGGCGGCGGAGATCACGGACGCGGATGCGATCCATCCCGGATACGGATTCCTCGCCGAATCAGCCACCTTCGCGAAGATCTGCGAGGACTGCAATATCAAATTCATCGGCCCGCGTCCGGATGTTATCGCGATGATGGGCGATAAGGTCGAAGCACGGCGGACGATGACGGCCGCAGGCGTTCCGATCCTGCCGGGCAGCCCTGATCCTATAGAATCTTCGGAAGAAGCAAAGGCCCTCGCCCTCGACATTGGTTTTCCGGTGATCATCAAAGCGGCTGCCGGCGGAGGCGGCCGAGGAATGCGGATCGTCAGAAGCGCTGACGAACTCGCGTCAAATCTCGAACTAGCTCAGACCGAGGCCCTCGCTGCGTTCAAGAATGGAGCGGTTTACATCGAGCGCTATATCGAACGTCCGCGTCATATCGAGATCCAGGTTCTGGCTGACGAACACAATAACGTCATCCATCTTGGCGAGCGCGAATGCACGATCCAACGCCGGCATCAGAAGTTGCTCGAAGAAGCACCTTCACCGGCGATCTCTTCCAGGCTTCGCGAAGAAATGGGTGCGGTCGCGGTCAAGGCCTGCCGGGAGATCGGTTATTCGAGTGCAGGTACGTTCGAGTTCCTGCTCGATGAAGACGATCAGTTCTACTTCATGGAGATGAATACACGCATCCAGGTAGAGCATCCTGTCACCGAGATGGTCACGCTTGCAGATATCGTCCGCAATCAGATCGTCATCGCGACCGGCAAAGATGTTGGATACACGCAGGACGAAGTTCAGATCAGCGGGCATTCGATCGAGTGCCGTATCAACGCGGAGGATCCGGTGAAGTTCACACCGAGTCCCGGCAAGATCACGGCGTTCAACTTTCCCGGTGGGCCTGGCGTCCGTGTCGATACGGCGGCCTACCCCGGCTATGTCGTCCCGCCATATTACGATTCGATGATCGCAAAACTGATCGTTCATGCACGCACCCGCGAACTTGCGATAGCACGTATGCAGCGGGCCCTCGAGATGATGGTCATCGAAGGCATCAAGACGACCATTCCGCTCCATCAACGCATTATGGCGGACGAGAACTTCCGCAGCGGCAACTTTTCGACGAAGTTCATGGAAGAGTTCAAGTACGAGGTTTAAGCAGTAATTTGTTGCTTTTTTGAAGGATATTTAGTATCGTAGATTTGCAGTCAAGAGGTCTGACTTTATTCGGGCCGTGAAAGCTTGGTCTTTCCTTGACTGATTTTTTTGTGCATTTACTTTACGCAGACGAATCCGGAACCCCATCCGACGCGGCACAGACGCACTTCGTGCTAGCCGGATTTTCAGTTTTTGAGCGACAAAGTTACTGGATCGCTCAGGAGATCGATAAAATCGCGGCGCGGTTCGATCCAGCGGAACCGACAAAGGTTGAACTTCATGGGAATCCTCTGAAAATGGGAAAAGGGATTTTTCGGCGTTTTCCTAAGCAAGATCGTTTGACCGCGATCCACGACGCTCTTAAGGTTTTCTCGACATCAAACCCGGGGAATCGAGCCTTCGCTATCGTTGTCCGAAAGTCTGCAGTCTCCCCGGTCGATTCTGTCGAATACGCATTTGAACAGCTCGCAAGTCGGTTTGACCATTACCTGGCAAGACTCCATAAAGCTGATGATACCCAACGCGGGTTGATAATCTTCGACAAGTCCACCTATGAAACAACGATTCAGACGCTTGCCACAGATTTTCGCACGGTTGGACACACATGGGGTGTTCTCCGCAATATGTCGGAGGTGCCGCTTTTCCTCGATTCTTGGGCGTCAAGGTTGATCCAACTTGCAGATTTGATCGCATATGCTGTCTTTCAAAAGTTCGAACATGACGACGACAGCCTATTTACGCTGATCGAGCCAAGATTTGACTCAGTTGGCGGGGTTGTTCATGGGCTTTATGTGCGGACTTGAAAGTCGTATCAGTTGGCATAACTGTTCGTATTATGCTACATTTATTCGTTTGAGGTCGTATCGAACTTTTGGGCAGTTAGTAAGAATAGTAAGAACAAAGGAGTTAAATCTTCGCGGTTACCGAGCAAATGGCCGAAGTTACTGCGAGCAAAAGGAGAGGCTGGTTCAAAGCAGCAATTGATAAGAATGGCAACAGGCACAGAACTTAAACAACAGATAGTCAGCGACTACAAAACGCACGGTACGGACACTGGTTCGTCGCAGGTGCAGATCGCATTGCTTACGCAGCGCATCAACGAGCTGACGGAGCATTTCAAGATACACAAGAAGGATAATAATTCGCGCAAGGGCTTGCTCAAGCTGGTCTCGCGTCGTAGGAAGCTTCTCGATTATTTGCGTCACCGTAATATCGACGAGTATCACACGATCATCAGTAAACTCGGACTTCGTCGCTAAAAGGCGGCGTCGAGTGGTATTGTCTTGGCTTCTTCCGCCAAGAATGAAAGAAATTTTGGGATCCATGCGAAGAGATCGCCTTACAGGCCGCTGAACGTGACAGCACAAAAAGCCTGGGGTGTATTCGGGTCCCGCGTCAAAATTAGAGTTTTGTTCTAAGGACGACCAAGAGCTTCACGAAATGCTCTTTGTCGTCCTTTTTTGTAAAGAAAATGGAAAAGAAATATTTGAATGAATCGATCAAGCTCGGAAACAAAGAGCTGATCGTTGAAACAGGCAAGGTTGCCAAGCAGGCCGATGGTTCGGTCGTTATCAGATACGGAGACACGATGCTGCTCGTTGCGGCCGTCTCCGCCCGCACCGCGAAGGAAGGCTTGGACTTCTTTCCGCTGACGGTTGAATACCGCGAGAATTCGTTCTCGGCCGGCCGCATTCCCGGAAACTATTTCCGACGCGAAGGCCGCCCGAATGAAAAGGAAGTTTTGACCTGCCGTCTCATCGACCGGCCGGTCCGCCCGCTGTTTGCTGACGGCTACCGCTTCGAGACGCAGATCGTCGCTTCGGTCATTTCGGCCGACACGGACAATGACCCGGACGTGATCGCGATCACGGGTGCATCTTGTGCCCTTTATCTTTCGGACATTCCGTTCAACACGCCGATCGGCGGCGTCCGTATCGGCCTTGTCGACGGCAAGTACCTCATCAACCCGACATACGACGAACGTCGTGAATCACAGCTCAATCTTGTGGTCGCGGGCACCGAAGAGGCGATCGTGATGGTCGAATGTGAGGCGGAGGAAGTGGCCGAGAACGTGATGGTCGAGGCCCTGATGCTCGCGCATCGCGAGATCAAACGCCTTTGCCAGTGGCAGAAGTCGCTGTTTGCGGCCCTCGACATCCAGAAGCGTGAATTCGCGGCGCCAGTGCTCGATGAAGCGATCTTGAATGACGTCAAGGCGAAATTTGCGGATCGTCTACGCGAGGCTCTCGATACGACCGGCAAGGACAAGCTTACCAGCTACGCTGCGGTCGACGCTCTCAAAAAGGAAGTTGTTGAATCATATCCGGAGGACGACCCGACGTCTCGTGCGATGGCAGGCAAGGTGTTCGGCAGCCTGAAAGAGACGATCTTCCGCGAGGATATGCTCGTCAACAAACGTCGTCCCGATGGCCGCAGGTTCTCAGAGATCCGTCCGATCTCGTGCGAGGTCGGCTGGCTTCCGCGAGTACATGGATCATCGCTCTTTACACGCGGTGAAACGCAGGCGATGGTCTCGGCCACTTTGGGAACGAAGATGGACGAGCAGTATATGGACGACCTTGAGACCGGCGAGGTCAAACGGCGCTTTATGCTGCATTACAATTTCCCGCCGTATTCGGTCGGTGAGACGGGCCGTTTCGGCTCGACATCGCGACGCGAGACCGGTCACGGGAACTTGGCACGTCGTGCGATCCAGTCGGTGCTTCCGGACGAAGCAGACTTTCCCTACACGATCCGTATCGTCTCCGATATCACGGAATCGAACGGTTCATCGTCGATGGCAAGTGTCTGCGGCGGCATCCTGAGCTTGATGGATGCGGGCGTTCCGATCAAGAAGCCGGTCGCGGGCGTCGCGATGGGCCTTGTGATGGAAGGGAACCGCTACGCGATCCTTTCGGATATCGCCGGTGCGGAAGATCACTACGGCGATATGGATTTCAAGGTGACGGGAACCGCCGACGGCATAACCGCTCTCCAGATGGACATCAAGATCGGCGGCATCAACGCCGTGATCCTGCAGGAAGCACTCGAACAGGCGAAGAAAGGCCGGCTTCACATTCTCGATATCATGCAGAAGACGCTCGAGACCCCGCGTGAGGACATTTCGCCGTTCGCACCGCGCATCATCACGATCCAGATCAATCCGGAGAAGATCCGCGACGTCATCGGCAAGGGCGGTTCGGTCATCCGAGCCCTGACTGAAGAGACAGGTGCGAAGATCGACATTCAGGATGACGGCACCGTTATGATCGCGACGAACGATGGGGCGGCCGCTGAAGAAGCTATCGCCCGAATCAAGGCGATCACTGCCGAAGCTGAGATCGGGCAGACCTATATGGGTACTGTTTCGCGGATTGTTGACTTCGGTGCGTTCGTCGAAATTATGCCGGGGCTCGACGGCCTGCTGCATATCTCGGAGATCTCGGATCGACGCGTCAAGGACGTTCGCGACGAGCTCAAAGAAGGCCAGCAGATCCTCGTCAAGTGCATTGGCAAAGAGGGCAATAAGATCAAGCTTTCACGCAAAGCGATCTTGAACGAGGAAAAAGCGAAATCGCACACTGAAGGCGAATAGTCGCCTCCGTCGCCCAATTTAGTTGGAATACAACACCGGTTCGTCCTTTAGCTAGGACAACCGGTGATTTTTTTTAGGAATTTTGAAGAATTTGTGGAATATTCCGCAGATTAGTTGTATTTTCCACTTGAAATTGGTGAAAATACAGCTATATTGGTAAGTAAAGCAGACTTACGCCATCAAATAATAATTGCATTTGCCCGCAATTTTGGTGTAAGCTCCTGATTCTGCCCCAATAATTCGATCACATTTGAGTGCCAAATGACTGTGAAGGCGTATTTTCTTTTGCAGGGAAATTTTTTGTCAGGGTACTTAAATGGACAAACTCAACTTCAAGACTTTGCTGGCGGCGATCTGCTTGGCATCCCTATTTGCAGCGGTAACACGCATTGAAGCGGGCCCGATCAAATTCGATCAGCTCGTGCAGGTCGTAAACGCGAATCCGACCCGTTCGGCCTCGGGTACGTTCGCACGTCTGCAGGTCGTATCGTCGCTCGACGATCTTTTTGTGAAAGGCGACGGCGATGACGACGACAAGGACAAAAAGAAGAAAACCCAGGACACCCGTGTCATTACGGAAACGCGTACGGACATCGTTACAGACGAAGACTGTAATTGTGAGCAGGTCGAGGTCGCGCGCAGTTTCCCGAAATGGACGCTTCTAGGGTTGGCCGCAATTCCGATCGCGTTCATCCTGATCAGACATAAGAAAGATACGCCGACGCCGACGCCGACATCGTCGATCCCTCAAACACCGACGCCAACGCCGACAACTCCGACCCCAACGCCGGAGACGCCGACGCCGACGCCGCCTGTGACGCCAACGCCGCCGCAGCCGGTTCCGGAACCGATCACGATCCTGCTCTTCGGAACAGGTTTGGCATCGGTCGGCCTTGCGGCACGCAAGCGTTTCGGTAAGAAGAGAGGCGATGATGATCCGAAGGACGGCGAGGAATAAGCAAGCGGTCCGTAAACCTTTCGCCAATGGAGAAGGCTCGCGTAGAAAAAGCGAGATAGGCGAAACCTTTAGGGGAAAAAGAATGGGTACTAAAAGAAATACATATTTGTTCGTTATCGGGCTGATGCTGACGCTAGGGCTCACAAGCGTCTTTGCAAATGACAACGACAAGGTCCGACGCAAACGCCTCAAGACCGAAGGCATCTTGAGCATCAAGAGCTCACCGGCCGCTTATCCTGTCCGCATAGACGGGCAGGATGTGGGAATGACCGGCGTCAATGAAGGAAGGGAATATTACCTCTCACCGGGCGTTCACAAGGTCGAGGTCATCGGTGCCGACGGCAACGTTGCCTGGACGGATGAGGTTACGATCCGGAAGGGAATGCGAAACTGCATCTGCGTCAAGGCCGTTGAAACGACCACGACGAAGGCGTGTCCGTATCGTTTCCACCTCGAAGGGCCGGCACGCGTTACCGAGGGCGATCTGGTAACGTTTACGGCCGTGCCCGATGTTCAGTCGCCGATCCCGCTCAAGTTCGCATGGCGTGTGGACAACGGCACACTCACGGGCGGCCAGGGAACGCCGACGATCACGGTCGATTCCAGGGGAATGGGCAACGGCGTGATCAACGCGGAACTCGATGTCAACGATGATGTATATGACGGCCGCTGCCGTCAGACGATCTCGGTGCCGACCGATGTCGAAGCACTGCCGCCGGACGTTCCGAGGCCCAGGGCTTTCACCTGCGACGAGTTCATCTCCAAGTCTGCTGACGACGACAAGGCTCGCTTTGACAATTGTGTTATCCAGGTTCAGAACACGCCGGATGCAAAGCTCTACGTCGTCATATATCCGGGAACGGACAAGGCCAGCAGGACACGAAATACATATGAACGGCTTTCGAAGCGTGCACTGGATTATATGGTGCGGACGCGCGGACTCGATCCGACAAGAGTTCAGTTCATAAAGGGAAGTTCCCGAGAACGGACGACCTATAAGATGTGGGTCGTGCCGCCGGGTGCACAGTTGCCGCCGATCGATTAGGAGATTCTTCTCTCAACCGAAAGTCAGCTTTGCGGGTTCGTCTGGGAACAGGCGGCCCGCCTTTTTTCTTTTCGTGAAATGAATAAGCTCGGAGTTCTTGCTAAAATCTTCGTTTCTCGGCTGTTTTTTGTTCAGCCTGGATCCGATCGGAAATTATGTCAGCACCAAATATCGAAACGATCGTCTCGCTCTCCAAACGCCGCGGTTTTGTGTATCCGGCGTCGGATATCTATGGCGGATTAGGAAGCTCGTGGGATTACGGCCCGCTTGGGGTCGAGCTTGCGAATAATATCAAGAAGAGCTGGTGGAACTGGTCAGTTTACGAACGCGACGACATCGAAGGCTTGGATTCATCTATCATCCTCAATCGCAATGTTTGGAAGTATTCCGGCCACGAAACGACCTTTTCGGATCCGCTTGTGGATTGTCGCGACTGTAAGGCCCGCCTTCGACAGGATAAGCTCGATCAGGATGCGAGCGGCAAATTCATTTGCTCGAATTGCGGCTCCACGAACCTGACCGAACCGCGTCCGTTCAACTTGATGTTCCGCACTACGATCGGTGCGGTCTCGGCCGATGACGATCCGTCTGCTCTTGCTTATCTTCGCCCGGAGACCGCTCAAGGTATCTTCATCAACTTTAAGAACGTGCTCGATACATCGCGGCGAAAACTGCCGTTCGGCATCGCTCAGATCGGCAAGGCGTTCAGGAATGAGGTTACGCCGGGAAATTTCATTTTCCGCACGCGGGAATTCGAGCAAATGGAGATCGAGTATTTCGTTCGTCCGGAAGAGGTTCAGCAGCTCCATCAGGAGTGGCTCGATGCATATGTTGCCTGGATCAAAGCTCTGGGTATTTCTGAAGCGAACCTGAAACTTTACGAACAATCGGCTCAAGAGCTTGCACATTATTCTGAGCGCACGGTAGATATCCTGTATCGGTATTTCCCCGAACGAAGCGATGAAGAAAAGCAATGGGATGAGCTGATGGGGATCGCGAACCGTACGGATTACGATCTGCGCGTGCACTCAAAGAAACCCGAGGACGCTGAAGGCAAACGCATCAATCCGGATTCAACGGAAGATCTTTCGTATTTTGATCCGCAAACGAACGAGCGTTTTTATCCATACATCATCGAGCCTTCGATCGGCGTAAATCGGACGCTGCTCGCGATAATGATGGATGCCTACACTGAGAAGACGACGGAAAAGGGCGAGACGCGCGTGATCCTAAAACTTACGCCGGAAATGGCGCCAATAAAGGCCGCCGTTCTGCCGCTCGCAAAGAACAAGCCTGAGATCGTCGAGATGGCTAAGCGTATCAAGAAGGATCTGCAGCCTTCGATGCGTGCGGTCTATGACGACACCGGCGGCATCGGTAAGCTTTACGCACGGCAGGATGAGATCGGCACACCGTTCTGCGTAACCGTTGACCACGAATCGCTCGAAGACAATTCGGTAACTGTCCGGCACCGCGACACTTGGGAACAGGAACGCGTCAGCACCGACCAGTTGAAGACCTACCTGGCGGACCGCTTATAGGGACCCCGGCCTAGCGTCGATCTCTAGCGGTGCAGCGGCTTAAGAGCTTCTGCCCAGCGAACTAGCTCATCGAGCAGCGTTTTGGCAGAAGAATCGATCGATTTGTTAGAAGAGAACTCGCCTGAATTCTCTTCAATATTGCTGTTTACGAAAGGCACCGCGACGCCTTCCGGAAGCGGCATCATCTTGAGCGTTGTAACCTGCAGACGAGCGGCCTGAGCTCCGCGAAGGCCTGCAGAGAGACCACCATAGCTGACAAAGCCGCACGGCTTATAATTCCATTCATTATAAAGGAAATCCAGAGCGTTAATTAGAGCCGGAGTCGGGCTGTAGTTGTATTCAGGCGCAACGAAGACGAAAGCGTCGGCCGCGGCAACACTCGCACTCCAACGCTCTGTGTGTTCGTGTTCGTATTGCATCATCCGCGGATGGATCGGTTCGTCATACACGGGCAGATCGAAGTCTGCTAGATCCACCAACTCGACATCGAATCCGCCATGTTCGACGGCAAATTCAAAGAACCAACGCGCAACCGAAGGCCCGACGCGTCCTGGGCGTGTGCTGCAAATAATGACCTGTAACTTAAGCGACATGATGCTCTCCTATTGGTGTTCGCCGCGATATATCACAAGGATAACGCCGCAGGTCGTTTCGGTCTAGGCAAGCTCACTTAGCCGCCGACGTGGACGCTTGGGCGGAGTTCGGGGTCAGGTTCAGCTTGCCTCAGGATCTCGCGCGTCACCGGAGCGGTATCGCCTTCACCGAAAAGAATGTATCGGATCAAGTATTGGATCGGATTGCCTTCGCTCCAGCCGAAATATACGTGAGGGATCTTGCCCGTTCGGTCACGCAGGTTAAGGAGCAACGCGGCGATCGCATTCGGGACCGCGGGAGCGTGGGTGCGTAGGATGCGGTAGCCTGCAATATCGACACCCGTAATGTGCAGCTCACCCGTAAATTCGGAAGCATCGCCGATCTCGATCTCATAGAACAAGATCGGATCGCTCGCGGGAATGTGGTTATCGGTGCGCTTCTCGTGCTCTTTGAAGCGATATTCGACGACATCGCCGTCTTCGCGTCGATTCGTGACGATGCGTATCTCTTCGTCCGCAAGGTCCTCGATGAACGTCTGGGCCGTGTGGTCGAATTCGATCTTCTGAATTCGGATCTCGGTAGTACGCATCGCACGTGAAACGAACGAAGCGACTACAATCGCGAGAATAAAGAGAGACGCGATCTTAAGGCCGTCCGGCCGTTCGATGATGTTCGCTATCGTTGTGTAGGCGAAAATAACGGCGATGATCAAGAAAACCCATTTGATACTTTGCTTTCGCACCCATGCCGAAATTGTCACTGCGATCGCGGCCGAGGTTATCAGCACCAAGACCCCGGTCGCGTAGGCTCCGCCCTGAGCCTCAACATCTGCCTCGAAAACGTAGGTGATAACGAAACAGATCAGAGCAAAAATGATCACAAGGGGCCGCGAAGCACGTGCCCAGTTCGGAGCCATTCCATAACGAGGCAGATACCGCGGCACGATATTCAAGAGGCCGGCCATTGCCGATGCACCGGCGAACCAGAGGATCAATATCGTAGAAAAATCATAAACCGTTCCGAAGCCGTCGCCGAGTTTTGCGTGGGCAATATAGGCCAAAGCACGGCCCTGGGCCTTTCCTTCAGGACCGAATTCCGCGGCCGGGATCAAGATCGTCGTGACCAAGCTGCTGCAGATCAGGAAGAAGCTCATAATAAGAGCCGCCGTCCTTAGAAGCTTGCGCGTCTTTTCGATCCGTTTTGGAGTGTTCACGAGCGGCATTACCGCCACGCCGGTCTCGAAACCAGACAAGCCGAGAGCAAGCTTTGGAAATACGATCAGCGAGAGTCCGATCACGACGAAGATGCTGCGCGGTTCGCCCGTGTCCGGAAAGGTGAATAAGGCCTGCTCCCAGGAAGTTAGCAGATCCGGGTGCGTAAGGATCTCCCAAAGCCCGACCGTGACAACGATCAGGTTCAAGAATAGGTACGAGCTTACAAGGATCAATGCGAGGCCGATCGCTTCCTTGAAACCTTTAAGGAAGATGAGCGCAAGGAAAGCGATAAGGCAAGAAGTGACTATGACCGGATGGTTAAAGCCGCCAAACGTGCTTTCGAAAATGGGATTATGGATCAAGTGCTCTGACGCATCAGCAGCCGAGAGCGTTATCGTGATAACAAAGTCGGTAGCGACGAAACCAAGCAGAGCAAGGACGAATAGTTTGCTTTTCCACCTTGAAAGCAATGCTTCCAGCATTGCGATCGAGCCTTGGCCCCGCGAGCTCTCCGCTGCGACACGATTGTAGATCGGAAGGGCTCCGCCAAGTGTCAAGAGTACAAGGAAGAGAGTTGCGATAGGCGACAGATAGCCTGCCGCAACGAAAGCGATACCCGGCTGGTAGCCCAACGTCGAAAAATAATCGACACCGGTCAGGCACATCACTTTCCACCATGGATGAGTGTGGTGTTCGTTGTTCGTGGGAGCGGCGGCGTTTCGTGAAACGCCTTGCATCAGCCAGTCTCTAAATCTGAATTTTCCCGCCTTAGGCTCTGTTGGCATAGATGCGACGCCCTAAACGCCATAAGGCACAAATCCAAGCCATCGAACGGCGGATACGTGCCTTGCCGCCTTTCCCGAATTGCGGGGAAAGACCACTCAAGATAGTGTATGTACTTTAGCCGGATTCGTAAAGCGCCCGAAGCGGCAGGCGACACAGGGCAACATAGGTATAGTAAGTTTAGAACCGTGATGAATGTTTCAGGAGCTGAGACGATCGAACTTGCGAGAACGATCCGCGAAGGCGGCGGACGTGCGATGCTTGTCGGCGGCTGCGTGCGCGACGAACTGATGGGCATCGAGCCGAAGGACTGGGACCTTGAGGTTTACGGCGTCGAGGCTGAAAGGCTGAAGGAGATCCTTGAGGCATTCGCGGCCGATCAGCCGTTGAGCATTGTTGGGGCAGCATTCGCGGTCTATAAGATCGGGCAGAATATCGATGTATCGATCCCGCGGCGTGAGAGGAAGGCCGGACGCGGCCACAAGGGATTCGTAATTGAAGGCGATCCCGAAATGTCGTTCAAAGAGGCGTGTTCGCGACGCGATTTTACCGTCAACGCGATCTTGAAGGATCCGCTGACGGGCGAGATCGTCGATCCTTTCAACGGCCGGGAAGACATCGACAGGAAAATTCTCCGGCACGTGTCGGATGAGACATTCGCCGAAGATTCACTGCGTGTCTTGCGTGCGGCGCAGTTTGCCGCAAGGCTTAAATTCGAAATCGACCCGCGAACCGTAGCTCTTTGTCGTGAGATCGACCTTTCTGACCTGCCAAAGGAGAGGATCTGGGGCGAACTTGAGAAGATATTGCTCCTCGCAGAAGAGCCTTCGAAGGGCCTTAAATGGCTTTACAGCCTAAAAGTGGCCGAGAAGCTATTTTCAGAACTCCAGACGCTTGTAGGGGTGCCGCAAGAGCCGGAATGGCACCCTGAGGGCGACGTTGACGTTCATACGATGATGGTCGCAGACGAGGCTCGCAAGTTGATCGACGACCTGCCTTACGAAAAGAAAGTTACCGTCATGCTTGCGGCGGTCGCTCACGACTTCGGGAAGCCGCCGACCACAAAGTTCTTTGACGGACGCTGGCGTTCGCACTCGCACGATGAGGCGGGCGTTGAGCCGACGATCTCATTTCTTGATCGTCTCAGCATCTATACGATAAACGGCTTTGACGTGCGCGAACAGGTGATCCAGCTTGTACGCTATCACCTAAAACCCGGCGAATTCTACAAGGCGAACGCAAAGCAGGCAATAGGCGACGGCGCGTTTCGGCGCCTTGCTCGCAAGGTCGAGCCCGATCTGCTCTATCGCGTCGCAAAGGCAGACAGCCTCGGGAGAAATCCGGAATGGCTGCCGCCCGAAAAGCGTTTCGGCTCCGAAGCCCAGGAGTGGTTCATCGAGCGCGTTCGCGACCTGAAGATCGAGGAACGGCCGCCTGCACCGATACTTCTTGGGCGGCACCTGATCGAATTGGGTCTTGAACCTTCGCGACAGTTCAAAGCGATCCTCGATGCCGTCTATGAAATGCAGCTCGACGGAAAGATCACCGACTTGGACGAAGCGGTTGATGCAGCGAGGGAGATCCTTAGTGGCAATGCTCGAAAGGTGTGAGGTTTTGACGATGGGAAGAATGAAATCATTTCGGTTCGGTCTAGGCTTGATCTTTTGTTTGCTTCTTGCGAACTTCGCCGCTGCCTTTGGACAGCAAACGTCAGATAAGCCTGAGGCGTTGGTGCGTGAGATCACACGAAAGGGTCATGGGAATATTTTCCCTTTGCGGGAACAGCTTTTTTTCAGACTTTATGGCAGCGGACGGATAGAATATGAAACACCCTCGCCATTCGACGCGGAAGCAAGTAAACCAAACTGGGACTTTCTTTTAAAGACTTGCTATCTGACCAAGGAACAGACCGAAACAGGTGCTTCAGCAAGTGTGTAAAGTCGACGTTGAAAGACTGAATTCCTTTTACCCGCCCGTTGAGAAAGAGATCGATGCCTGGATGGTGACAACAGTTCGATTTCCTACTTCAAAAGGCTCGAAAGAGGTCACTTTGCAAAATATTCGACTTCACGACGAGAAGACCACGGAAGTCTATCCTCCTTATTTACTCAAGCTTCTCAGACTTATAGAAAAGTTAAGACCAAAAACCGAAGAAGAGAGCACATATAAATGGGACAAGTTGTATTGAAGGGCTTGCTGGTCCACAAGACGTTATTGATTGAGGACGCTCAAAAGTCAATATCAGAATGTTAACTAGCTCCGCTAGGAGCAAAATGTTTGTAGCTTACAAAGACAATAAAAACGATCAAGCCCGCTAGGGGCGACACCAGCGTATTGAGAAACAACAAGATGTCGCTCCTAACGGAGCCTGCTGGCATTTGCTTGCGGTCGGAGCCTACAAACATTCCGCTCCTAGCGGAGCTAAAGCCGAATTCCGTGCTTTTGAGGCAGTTTCCTGTTGAATGGGTCCCTTGCAGGGCCGGATGCAGGCAGGACGCCTGCCTCTCCAGTCGATAAGACCTTCAGTTAGAATTCCGTCTCTGAGGTGGCGCGTTCGCGGCGTGCGACACCGGTTTCGTATGCGGCGTCCTCGACGCGGGCGGCAACGGCTTCGCCCACGCGGCGGTCGAAGACGGACGGAATAATGTAATCCGGATGCAGCTCTTCTGGAGCGATTATGTCGGCGATGGCGTTTGCTGCTGCCAGCTTCATCGCTTCATTTATCCGCGAAGCACGGCAATTCAACGCACCGCGGAAAATTCCCGGGAAGCAGAGCACGTTGTTGATCTGGTTAGGATAATCAGAACGGCCCGTCGCCATCACCGCGACATGGCCGACCGTATCCTCGGGCATGATCTCCGGGACGGGGTTTGCCATTGCGAAAATGATCGGGTCTTTCGCCATCGCCCTTACATCATCGAGATTGATAACGCCGGGAGCGGACAGGCCGAAGAATACGTCGGCTCCTTTAATTACGTCGTGTATCGAACCGGATTCGCGGTCCGGATTCGTGTTGTTTGCGTACCACTCCTTGACCCAGTTCATATTCTCCGTCCGATCTTTGTAGATCGCACCGGTCGTGTCGCAGCCAACGATGTTCTTGACACCGGCGGCCATTACGATCTTCGAACAGGCGACACCGGCCGCACCGATCCCGTTGACAACTACCTTTACGTCTTCGATCTTTTTCCCTACGATCTTGAGGGCATTCAGGAGGGCCGCAAGAACGACGACTGCCGTTCCGTGCTGGTCGTCGTGAAACACGGGAATATCGAGCTCTTCCTTTAGTCGATCTTCTATCTCGAAGCAACGCGGAGCTGAAATGTCCTCGAGGTTTATGCCGCCAAAAGGAACCGCGATACGTTTGATCGTCTGCACGATCTCGTACGGGTCTTTCGTATTCAGACAGATCGGAAATGCGTCCACGCCGCCGAACTCCTTAAAGAGCTGGCATTTGCCTTCCATCACGGGCATTGCGGCCGCCGGCCCGATATCGCCGAGCCCAAGTACGGCCGTTCCGTCTGAAATGACGGCGACGGTATTCTTTTTGATCGTTAGATTGAAAGCTTTTTCAGGGTCTTTGTGTATAGCCTCGCAAATTCTTGCAACACCCGGCGTGTATGCCATCGAAAGATCCGATCGGGTCTTCAACGGCATCTTCGACGCGATCTCGATCTTGCCGCCCAAATGCATCAGAAACGTGCGGTCCGAGACGTTGACGACCTCGACGCCGTCGATAGGATCGAGCGAATTGATGATCTCTTCGTCATGTGTTTCGCTCGCCGCGTTTACGGTAATGTCACGTACCAAAAAATCCTTACCGACGCTAACGATATCGATACCCTCGATATCGCCCCCAGCCTTCCCGATCGCGGTCGTGATCTCGCCGAGTTTGCCGGGAAGATTGTGTATTCGAACTCGAAGTGTGAGGCTGTAGCTTGCGTTGGGTGTTTGTGTGTTGCTCATTCCTTTGAACCTGACGCCCACGACCATAAGGGCGGTGTAATCGAATAAAAGATAAACAAAAAGTATGACGAAAATCGGTACGGTAAGCAAACTTCGCAGCTTTCGGCCGGCCGTGCGCCGCAGTTCCTTAGGCAGAAATATCCTTTGATTTTGCCCATTTTGCTATAATAGAGGGCGAGGAGACGAGTTTACTTATCAGTAAGGTCAGCGGCTTTACACGAGGCCTAAAACACAATCAATTGGTGCGTATCGAACGCCTTGGCACTCGACGCGTACCGCCGTCGGATATTGTCTCGCCCGAGTTTGCTAGGCAGATGTCCGAGATCTCGCTCGAGACGGGCCGCCAGGTCGGCGTCCTTCTGAATCGGAAGGGCCAGGTCGAATACGTGATGGTCGGCAACGCGAAACAGATCGAGATGCCGGACTTCGGCCGTGCTCGCGTGTCGAAGGACCGTTTTCGCGGTCTTCGCTGCGTCCATACCCATTTGCAGGGCGAGAAGCTCACGCAGGACGACCTCACCGACCTCGCGCTGCTACGACTCGACCTGATGAGCATTATTCAAGTCGAGGCAAACACCGGCCTGCCGGGAATGGTATATTCTGCGCACCTTGTGCCGATGCCGGCCAAAGAGCTTGGTCAAAACGTTGAAGATGCAGCTTCCGAGCCGTACCAATTCCTCGAACCGAACATCCCGAGCCAGCTCGACGCGGACTTTCTGCAGCTAATAACATCGCTCGAAGCCGAAATGGCGCGCGTTTCGGAGAGTGCCCGAATCCGTTCGACGGGCCGCGAGCGTGCGATCCTTGTCGGCGTTACGACCGGAGATATAGATGAGGAACTCGAGTCGATGACCGAACTCGAAGAGCTTACGGTCTCAGCCGACGTTACGGTCGTCGATTCGTTCATACAGCGGCGTCCGCAGATCGACCCCCGTACCGTTCTCGGACGCGGAAAATTGGATGACCTTTTGGTTCGGTCGATGCGGCTGGGCGCTGACCTTTTGATCTTCGATGCGGAGCTTTCACCGGCGCAGGTGCGTTCTTTGAGCGATGCGACCGAACTCAAGGTCATCGATCGTCCGCAGCTGATCCTCGACATTTTTGCGCAGCGTGCACAGAGCCGCGAGGGTAAGCTTCAGGTCGAGTTGGCTCAGTTGAAATATCTGCTGCCGCGCCTTGTGATCGGGCAGAACTCAGCATTTTCGCGGCTCGCGGGCGGCATCGGGGGACGCGGGCCCGGTGAAACAAAGCTTGAGACCGATCGCCGCCGCGTTCGCGACCGCATCGCACAGCTTGAACGTCAGGTCGACGCTCTCGGCCGTCAGCGGCAGGAGAGGCGAAAGAATCGCCTGCAAAAACATCTGCCGATAATTTCGCTTGTCGGCTATACGAACGCGGGAAAGAGCACGCTGCTGAACGCACTTACGCAAAGCGAGGTCTTTGCACAGAAAAAGATGTTCGCTACCCTCGACCCGACATCACGGCGTTTGCGGCTGCCATACGAACAAGAGGTCATCATCAACGACACGGTCGGATTTATACGTGATCTGCCCGATGCCCTTGTTTCGGCATTTCGTGCGACGCTCGAAGAGATATCTGACAGCAGCCTTCTCGTGCACGTCGTCGATGCGTCGAATCCACGCGTCCTTCAGCAGATCGGCTCGGTCGATCACATCCTGGAGGAGTTGGAGTTGAACAAGATCCCGCAGATAATTGCGTTCAACAAGGCCGACCTGCTCGGCGAAAGCGAGATCACGGCCCTTCAGCGGGAGATCAACTCAGATATCGACTCCGTTGCCGTTTCTGCGATCGAAAAGGCGACCTTGAGGCCCTTGACCGAATTGATCGGCCGTCGGATCGGCCATATGCTGACCGACGCAGCGATCCTGCCGACGACCGGTGTTTACGCGGAGGTAAATGGCTAAGCGCATAAAAGACCTAAGGTCGCCGACGACGGCGTTTCGAGATCGTATGAAAGCGATCTTTGTAAAGCCGTTCGCGTCGCTCTCCGATCCGCAGCGGTTCTGGCTCGGATTCGGCATCTTTTGCCTTGTTACAGCGCTACTGATCCAGAATCCGTTTTGGCGTCGTTCGGGCGAAAAACTCTATCGTGTCGGCGATATTGCGCGCGAGACGGTCATCTCGCCCGCGGATATTACGGTAACCGATCAAGGCGAGACCGATCGTTTGCGCGCTGATGCACGATCGAAGGTCAATCCGATCTTTCGTTACGAGTCGGGCAAATCCGAAGAAGCTCTTCAAGGCTTTATCTCTGCTTGGGAGCATATGCAGCGGCGTTCGAGCAACGCAGCGAACTCGAATCGCCAACCGGACGCAAATTCGCGTGCAGACGATCACTGGACGAACAGTGACATCGGCAAGGTTTTGAGTTCGCGGACTTTCAGCCGCAACGAACTTGATGCCGTTCAGTCGGCCCTACGCGATGCCGCCGAGGGCTACATCTACGACGATGCCGAAAGACAGTATTTTCAAACGCAGGTCTTTGTTTTTGACCGCTCGAAGCCGACGCAGCGTTCGACCGTTTCGATGCCCGAAAGCAACTGGACGGCTCTCTCGGCAGCCAGAAACAAGCTTCGAACTCGCATCGACGCCATTCGGAGCCTTTCAAAAAAAGAAGCAGATGCATTTTATGCTGCTGCCGAGAATCTTGTGACGCCGAGCGTTCAGTACGACAGCGTCGCCACGGAGACTGCGCGGAATACGGCAGCATCCGACATCGAGCCGATCACGATCGCCTTGAAACGCGGAGAGAATATCGTTGACGAAGGCCACCTGATCACTCCTTCGGTGATGTCAAAGATCGAGGCGATCGGAACGTACACGGCTTCGACGCGGCAAGTGAATCGCTTTATCGGCGTTCTGCTGCTCGTCATTGGCCTTTTTTGGGCCGCATGGAAATTCGTGCAGAACCGCGGCACACTTTCTCGTCTCTCACTTACGGCGCGTCGAACGTTCTTCCTGCTCGGATTTGTCGTCATTTGTCAGACGCTCATCTCCTCCGTGCTTTTCCGGCTTGCGGATTTTACGGCGCTTCAAAACGTAAAGGCCCCGATGAACGATGCGACGTTGTGGGCCTTCGCGATTCCGTTCGGTGCGGCAAGCCTTTTGATGACGCTTCTTGCGGACAGGCCAACGGCGCTTTTCGTCGGGCTCTTGAACTCACTTTTTGCCGGATTGATGGCTCCGAGGCCGCTTGAATTCGTCTTCTATTCGGCGATCGCTTCAGCCGTTGCGGTTTACGGCATCGGACGTTATCGCAACCGCCAGACAGTCACGATCGCGGGCTGCCTTGTCGGAGCGGTTTCTGCCGTCGTCGCTCTTGCGGTCCTCGCCTATTCGCAGCAGCCGATAATTCTGAATACCGTTCTGCTTGCGATCGCGTGCGGGCTTGCGGGCGGTATTTTGACGGCCGCGGTGACAAGCGTTCTTCTCCCGGTGTGCGAATCCATCTTCGGCATCCTTACGGATGTAAAGCTTCTAGAATTGTCGAATGCCGATCTTCCAGTACTCGGCCAGCTTGCGCTGCGTGCGCCGGGCACGAATCAGCATTCACACGCTGTCGGCCAGCTTGCCGAAGAGGCCTGCCGCGTGGTTGGCGCAAACGGTTTGCTTGCTCGGATCGGCGCTCTTTATCACGACATTGGAAAGACGGCAGCTCCCGAACACTTCGTCGAGAATCAGCTGTCGAAGAATCCGCACGACAAACTCAAGCCCGCTCAGAGCGCGAAGATCATCATCAGCCACGTTACCTATGGAGCAAAGCTCGGACGCGAGGTCGGGCTTCCCGCACGTATCGTCGATTTTATTCCGCAGCATCACGGCACGCGGACGCTGCATTATTTCCTCAAAAAAGCACAAGCAGAAGCTCATCCCGACGAGGTCATTTCTGAGAATGAGTTTCGCTATCCGGGTCCGAAGCCGCAGTTCAAAGAAGCGGCGATAATGATGATCGCGGATTCGTGCGAAGCCGGCGCAAGATCGCTCGCCGAACCGACGCCAGAGAATGTTCGGTTCATCGTTACAAAGATCATCGACGCGATCATTCAGGACGACCAGCTCGACGAATGTGACCTCACGTTGCGCGAATTGACGCAGATCCGCGAATCAATGATCAAGTCGCTTGTCGCGATCTATCATTCGCGAGTCGATTATCCCGGATACGTGCCGCCGCCATCCGGACAATTCCGTCTTATCGATACACACGTCGACAGCGAAGAACGCGGCCTGAAGTTCAAGAACCCGGCTGACATTCCCGTCTCTCCCGGCGGCGAGATCGAAGACGAGGCGATCGACCGCTCGCATCCGCCGAAAGGTTCCGATGTTAAGGCAGCGGGCTAGAATTTATCTTTTAATTTTGCGTAGGTGTCGATCAGGGATTCGGGCAGGGTGCGGGTTTCGCCGATGCTGGTCATAAAGTTCGCGTCACCGACCCAACGCGGCAGGACGTGCATATGATAGTGGTCTGCGACACCGGCACCTGCGGCACGCCCGATGTTCATTCCGGTATTAATGCCTTCCGGAGAATAGACGGTCTCGAGAGCTCTATGAGCGGTCTTGACGAGGTCCATCATCTCGTCTGTAGATTCCTTTCTCGCAGTGGTCAGGTCGGACCGATGCTCGAATGGGACGATCAGGATATGCCCGGCGGCATAAGGGAAGATATTGAGGACCACAAAATTAAACTCGGCACGCGTGAGGATGAACTTTTCCTCATCAGATGCCGAGCTCGCAAGAATTGAGCAGAAGACGCACTCGCTGTTCGGTTCAGCGCAGTTCTCCTTTATGTATTTATATCGCCAGGGACTCCAAAGGACATCCATTAAGCCTCTTCAAGATTGATAAGTTCCTTCAGTTCTTTGCCGGGCTTGAAGTACGCAACGCGCTTTGCGGGAATCTCAACGGTCGCTCCGGTCTTCGGGTTGCGGCCCTGCCGAGAATTGCGTTCCCTTACACGAAAGCTGCCAAAGCCGCGGAGTTCTATCTTTTCACCGCGATTCAAGCTTGCCGTAATGCTGTCGAAAATGATCTCGACAAGCTGCTCGGCATCTTTTTTGGTCATTTCGGCTTCAACAGCAACTCGTTCTACAAGGTCCGCTTTGGTCATCGGTTTAAATTGTGTGGTCAAACGGGCGGAAAAGCTCCGCCCGGTCAATTACGCGCTTTGCGATTCGGTCTCAGAACTTTCAGCAGAAGGTTCGGGCTGATCGCCGGCGGATTCAGGAGCTTCAGCTGCGGCTTCTTCGCTTGGAGCAGCAGCTTCCGCTTCAACAGTTTCAGATGAGGTTTCCGGGACCGCGGGTGCGGTCTCTTCAGATACTTCGGCGGCAGCTTCGGGTGTTTCTTCTTTTGCTGCGGCCTCGGCCTTAGCCTTCTTTTCTTTTTTCGGCTTTGCTTCAGCGGCCGGAGCTTCTTCTGCCTTAGTACCAAAGCTGATATTCGCAAGTTCAGCAAGGCTGGCCATTCCGCCTTTCGCTTCGCTCGAGTAGCTGCGGGTATCGACGACCGGTTCGTCATCCTTGCCAACCGCACGGGCCGAAAGCCCGATCTTCTGCTCAGCAGCGTCGATGCGAAGGATCTTGAAGTCCATATCCTCGCCGAGTTTCGCGACGGATTCAGGGCTCTCGACACGTTCATCCGAGAGTTCCGAAATGTGGCAGAGGCCTTCGAGGCCTTCACCAAGTTCAACGAAGACGCCGAAATTCGTGAAGCGCGACACCTTGCCGCGAACGACCTGGCCCGGACGATGCGACGAAACGAACGTTTCCCACGCGCTCGGCGTAAGGTCCTTCATCGAAAGCGACAGGCGTTGGTTGCGTTTGTCGATGTTCGTAACGATCGCTTCAACTTCCTGATCTTTCTTCAAGACGTCCTTCGGATGCTTTATCTTCTTTGCCCAAGTGATATCGGAGACGTGGACAAGGCCGTCGATGCCTTCTTCAAGCTCGACGAACGCACCGAAATCCGTAATGTTGCGAATACGGCCGGTGATGCGTGTGCCGACCGGATAGCGAAGGTCGACAAAATCCCAAGGATTGTCCTGGAATTGCTTCATTCCAAGGCTGATGCGTTTCTCTTCGGTATCGACGCCAAGCACCTGGACATCGACCTCATCACCTTTGTTGAACATTCGCTTGGGCGATTGAGCACGACGCGACCAGGAGATCTCGGAGACGTGCACGAGGCCTTCGACCCCGGACTCGAGCTCGACAAAAACGCCGTAATCCGTGACCGACGAGACCTTGCCCTTGATCTTCGCACCGACGGGGTAGACCTCGATAACGGTTGACCACGGATCGGGCTGGAGTTGTTTGTAACCGAGCGAGATCTTGTCCTTTTCCCGGTCGAGCTTCAAGATCTTGACCTGAACCTGATCGCCGGTCTTGAACATTTCGCTCGGGTGATGCAGGCGTCCCCACGACATATCCGTAACGTGCAGAAGGCCGTCGATGCCGCCGATGTCAACGAATGCGCCGTATTCTGTGAGGTTCTTGATCGTACCGTCAACAATATAGCCGACGTCGATATGCGAGAGCGTTTCGGCCTTCTGGGCGTTGACGACCTCGTCCGTCATCACCTTTCGCGAAAGGACGACGTTGTTGCGGCGGCGGCTGAACTTAATGATCTTTGCTTCGATCGGGTTGTTCAAATAGCTGTCGAGGCTGTAAACCGGCCGGGAATCGACCTGCGAGCCCGGAAGAAATGCTTCAACACCGTCGAGATCGACCCTGAGGCCGCCTTTTGTCTTTGCGACGACGTTGCCGGTAACAGGCGTGCCGTCAAGAAACGCCTTTTCGAGCGCGTCCCAGGAGCGTCGGGAAAGAGCATCATTACGCGAAAGCACCGGCGGGCCGTCGCCGCCATGCATCGCTTTCAGCACGACCTGAACTTCATCGCCTTCGTTTACGGAAAGCGCGCCGTCTTCGGCGGTGAATTCTTCTGCGGGCACAATGCCTTCCGACTTGTAGCCGAAATCGACCAAAACGCCGCGATCGGATACTCCGACGACCTTGCCGTCAACCAACTGGCCGACGTGGAAGGTCGCTTGTTCCTGCTCGAATTGCTCGAGGATCGCGCCGAAATCAACGTCGCCCGAATTGGTCTCTTCGGCGGGTGCAGGCGTCGCCTGTGCCGTTGGTTGCTCTGCTGCCGGTTGTTCCTGAGCCGAAGATGCTGCAGCCGTCGTTTCCTCGGTTTCCTGTGTTGCCTCGTTAGTCATTTACGGGTAATTTACTTCCTCTAGTTAGATACGCTTCCGGCGCGGTGTCGGATGCGAATTTTTTTTTGCCTTGCCGGACACCGGGCGGCCGAAATCTACCTTCCAGAACCACGATATGGCGAAATACACCATTCCCTTTTGGCCTATCAAAAGTTGGGCGGGAATGTGGATCGCCAAACCTTGCGATCCTAACCTGCTCAAAAAAGAAAAAGCCTTTAGATTACAGTGCCTTTCCGCTCAAGCTTTGGCAAAACTCAAAAATACACCGATTTTTCGCGCTTTGTCAAGGCATTGACGTCCGAAAAGCATTGAAAAACCTACGTTTTAGGGAAAATCGATGCTCGCCTTAGGTCAGTTGCGGACTATTAGGTCGCCCACCGTCCCAACACCGCTCGACCGCTCCATTTCTTCCTTTGCGATCGTCGATGTGTTGTGAATGCCGGCAAGCCGCAGGCGGAATTCGTCAGGATTCGTCGATCCGCGTAAGGCCTCGTCGAGCGAAATGAGTCCGGATTGGTACAGATAGAAGAGCGATTGGTCGAATGTTTGCATCCCGTATTGCGAGGTGCCGGCAGCGATCGCATCGCGGATCGACGAGGTTTTGTCCTCATGGAGGATATAATCGCGGATCAGCGGAGTAGCGACGAGTATTTCGACCGCCGGAATACGGCTGTTGCCTTTAGCAGATCTCATCAAACGCTGCGAAACGACCGCCTTTAGAAGGCCTCCGAGCTGAATCCGTACGGATTTTTGCTGATATGGCGGAAATGCTGAAATGATTCGGGTCAGCGTCTCGGCTGCATCAAGAGTGTGCAGTGTCGAGAGCACCAAATGGCCCGTTTCGGCAGCAACGAGAGCCGTCTCGATCGTCTCAAGGTCGCGCATCTCACCGACGAGTATCACATCGGGATCCTGTCGAAGGCTGCCGCGAAGAGCTTCGGCGAAATTACGCGTATCGACATCGACCTCGCGCTGGGTGATGAACGATTCTTTGTCTTTGTGCAGGAACTCGATCGGGTCCTCGATCGTAACAATGTGGCAGTTTCGGGTCTGGTTTATGTGGTCGACGATCGCGGCCAGCGTCGTGGATTTGCCCGATCCTGTCGTGCCCGTGATCAGGACGAGACCTCTTTTTTCGTCGGCAATGTTGTTCAGGATCGGCGGCATTCCCAGTTCAGCAAAGCCGCGTATCGTGTCCGAAATGACTCGTGCGACGATACCGATCGAATTTCGCTGCTGAAAGATGTTTACGCGAAAACGGCCAAGACCGTTGACACCGTAACCTATATCGACCTCCAAAGAATCCTTGAAATGCTGCTTTTGCCGGTTCGACATCATCGAGAATGCCATCTCCAGGGTCTCGTCCTGCGACAGTTTCGGCACGCCGCCGAGCGGCTTGAGTTCACCTGTTACGCGAACCACAGGGAACGAACCGGCCCGCAAATGCAGGTCGGATGCGCCAAAACTCATCGCCATTCGCAGGAGATCGTCAATTCGGGTCGGCATAATAAACTATAAGGACAAGGGAAAAGCGAACCGGCAAAGCCGTTAAGGCTCCTTGGGAAGCCTGAGTACAAGGCCGGAAACCTTGTAAGATCAGGATACTTCTAAGATTCTAGTTTGAATGAGCGGCTCGCGTCAATAAAATTCTAAGCCTCTTGTTCTGCCAGTGTGATTCGACAAGCAATCGCTGAACGCTTAGAATCAGGCTTTCATGGGCAAGGCAGGAACTATACTTTCGATCAAACCGCCGTTTGCGATCCCCGGTGCCGAGATCATTGTCGAGTGCGAAGGATTCGAGCTCGATCTCGCTGCTGACTGCGGCGTGTTTGCGAACAATGCCCAATGCCGCACTGTAGCGGCGTCGCACGAGCGGGTGATCGCACGTCTGCCCGAAGAAATCGAAGGCGGCACTGTCCAGGTAACACTTCGCAGCGGGCCGGAAATAAGCGTCCCCAAACCCATCGTTGTCGGGAAGATGCTTGCCGACGATATGCACATGGTCGCAAATCCTGCGGTCGATCCGGCGGACGATTCGATCATACTAACTCGTTCAGGTTCGCGGGGACAGCAACTCCCGGTTACCCTTTATCGGCTTGAAGCAGACGGCTATTTGGATGAATTCCCGGAGCCGATCCTGAATCCGACAAGCGTTGCATTCGGCCGCGACGGAGAATTATTCGTAACGAATCGGGCGCAGGGCGAGGTCTATTCCGTCGACCGAAGCGGCTCGACGTCGATCTTTGCCTCAGGGCTCGGCATCGCGTCCGGTCTTGCTTTCGATAAGACGGGCGTGATGTTCGTCGGTGATCGAACAGGAACGATCTTTCGTGTGCACGATTTCGCGGATGTTGAGACGTTCGCCGTCGTTGAACCCTCGGTTGCGGCCCATCATTTGGCATTCTCGCCGAGCGGGGACCTTTACCTGACAGCACCGGGTTTTGCCAGCAAGGACGGGATCTACTTGATAACCCCTGATGGAGGAGTTACGACGTTTCATCGCGGATTGGGACGTCCGCAGGGGATGGCGTTCGACATTTCAGGCGATATGTATGTTGCCGCTTGTCATAGCGGAAGGCATGGCGTTGTAAAGATCAAGGCCGACGGATCGTCCGCCGAACACCTCGTGTCGGGCGACAATATCGTCGGCCTGTGTTTTACCCGCAAGGGCGAAATGATCGTCGCGGCCAGCGACATCATATATTCGATCCCGTGCGGGATCTACGGTTCTATCCTTTCGCACTAAGCTAGCTGCTAAGTTTCCACTTAGCGAGCTGCTTTTCTAGGTTCGAGGTGTCCTCTTTGGCGGCTTTCCCAACTAGGACACCACGTTCGGCCGCCTTCACGGCATCTGCCTTCCGGCCGAGATTCATCAGGATCGTCGCCTGCTGGGCGAGATCCTTCATAGTCTCTTTCTGTGCGACCTTTGCCTCGGAACGCTTGAGAGCCATCTCGAACCACACATTGGCTTCGGAAGTTCTCTTGTTCGCCTTTGCGTAATTTCCCGCGGCAAGCGGGGCTCCGGGATCGTTCGCGTCCGCCGCGGCTACGAACTCTCGCAAGTGGCCGATCGTCGCCCCGACAACATCCTTTACTTGCACGGTGAAAGGCACGCGTACCTTGTCCCAGCTGAGGACGACAACGGCGGAGTCGTCGGTTACATTGTCGATCGCATAGGTAAGCAGTTCCGAATGGGCCGACGATGCTTCCGGCTTTGCCATTACGCGAAGGGCGTCCTTTGCGGCGTCGTAACTAAAGCTGCCCCATTGTCCATCATCCTTATTGAATATGATCGTCCATTCGCCGTTCGTCGGGATCATATGAAGGCTGTATTTGCCTGCGGGAAGCGGCTTGCCGTTGACGAGAAGGTCGTCCGTCGTTGAAAAGACCGTTGCTTCATTCGCACCGGCACGCCAAACGTGGCCGTATGGCACAAGTGGCTCGCCTTCTTTGTGCTGCATTGAATTGTCGAGTGTCGCTTCGCCCTTCGCCCGAGCTGCCATCTCAGAGGGCGCGGTCGCAAAGATCGTGCGGCCTTTTACAAGCGGCCGGCTGTAAAGGATCGAGACCTGCGTAGAACCGATGGTTTGTACGACCTCGGCCTTTTGGCTCGCGCGCGGCGTCGGCGGCCGGTTCTGGGCGGTTGCGCCGACCATCCCTAAGCACATCAAAACAAATAAAAGAAAGGTTTTTGACCTCATAAAACAAGCTCCCCACAAAGAATTTAATTGGACAAGGAAACTATACCATCTGCTTGATGGCATTGCCTCGCGGACGAGAAGACTTCGGGTCAATGTTCGAAGATCCGAAGTCTTTCGTTAGAATTCGCCCGCGGGCTATTCGTCGTCATCGTGCGCTCGGACGCGGCCTTCTGCGACGGCCTCGTCGATCACCTTTTGGGCCAAATTGTGCGGCAGCGGGTCGTAATGCGAGAACTGCATATGATACGAACCGCGGGCCTGCGTGACGGAATTCAGCTTCGATTGATAATCAAGCATCTCGCTCAAAGGCACCTTCGCCTTGATGACCTGCTGCTTTCCACGCATATCCATACCGCCCACGCGGCCGCGGCGTGAGTTCAAGTCGCCCATGATGTCGCCCGACACTTCCTGCGGCGTAAACACCTCGACGTCCATTATCGGTTCGAGAAGTGTCGGCCTTGCACGCTCCATTGCCGCACGGAAAGCCTTGCGGCCCGCGGCCTTAAAGGAATGTTCGTCGGAATCGACCGTGTGGTAACTGCCGTCGATGAGCGTTACTTTGAAATCGACAAGCGGATAACCTGCGACGGCTCCTCCGGCGGCGGCTTCGAGAATACCTTTCTCGATCGCCGGGCGAAAGTTCTGCGGAACGGCGCCGCCGAAGATCTTATCGACCCATTCAAAGCCTGCACCGCGATCGAGCGGCTCGAAGATCACCTTGCAATCGCCGAACTGCCCGCGGCCGCCGGACTGCTTCTTGTGGCGTCCCTGTACCTCGCAGGATTGTGTGATCGTTTCCTTGTACGGGACCTTCGGCGGATGGAGCGTCACCTCGACGTGAAATCGATTGTTGAGTTTATCGACAACCGTCTCTATGTGAAGCTGTCCGGAACCCGAAAGGATGAATTCTTTCGTCTGCGGATCACGCTCGAACGTAAGGCTCGGGTCCTCTTCAAGAACCTTGTGCAGGGCGACGGAGATCTTCTCCTCGTCAGCACGCGATTTCGGTTCGATGGCGAACGCGATCGCTGCCTCCGGATACTCGACCTTTGGATAGACGATCGGTTTTGCCTTGTCGCTCAAGGTGTCGCCGGTCTGCGTGTCCTTCAGTTTCACGACGGCGATGATGTCGCCTGTCTGTGCGGAATCTACCTTCTCGAGTGTCTTTCCCGCGATAAGGTGCAGAGCGCCGAGACGTTCGGCAGAATCACGCGAAGAATTCTGCACCGTCGCATCAGACGCGATCTTGCCGCTAACGATCTTCATCACGTTGATGCGGCCCGCAAAAGGGTCGGCGATCGTGCGGAAGACGTAGGCCGAAAACGGTTCGTCGTTGCTGTATTTTCTCGAAATGCGGTCACCGGAAAGGTCAGCGTTCGCAAAGCCGTACTCCGCTTCGTGGGTTGCGGGGTTCGGCGCGAACTCGACGAGGTGATCGAGTAGAAGCTGCAGCCCGACGAGCGTCGAGGACGAAACGGCATAAACCGGACAAAGCTTGCTGCTTGCGATCGCCTTTGCAAGATTCGGATAGATATCTTCTTCGGGAAGCGTGCCTTCAGCGAAATACTTTTCCATCAAGGCGTCGTCGGATTCGGCGACGATCTCGATGAGGCGTTCGCGTGTTCGATCAAAAACGTCGCGGCCTTCTTCCGGGATCGGGATCTCTTTTGCCTTGCCTGCTTCGTCATACGAGTACGCTTTTTGATGGACGACATCGACGACTCCCTTGAAGTTGCCTTCCTGGCCGATCGGAAGCGAGAACGGCACGATCGAGCGTGCAAAGCTCGACGTCGCGGTCTCGAGAGCGTGTCCAAAATCGGCGTGTTCCTTATCGATCTTGTTTATGACCATAAAACGCGGCAGAAGAAATTCATTCGCGTACTGCCACGTTTTTTCCGTTTGGACCTCGATGCCGTGAACTGCGTCGACTACGACTAGGGCGCAATCGGCAACACGCAGTGCAGGCCGAGCGTGTGAGACGAAGGCCGCGTATCCCGGCGTGTCGATGAGATTTATCTTGGTGTCCTTGTATTCGAGATGGGCAAAATTGTTATTTAATGAGACCTTCCGCTCGATCGAATCTTCATCGTAATCGGTCACGGTCGAACCTTCGTCAACCTTTCCCCAGCGGGGCGTTGTTCCGGCGACATAAAGAAGCGACGATACAAGCTGGGTTTTACCTGCGTCGCCGTGACCAATGACAGCCAGATTTCTGATGTTCTCAGTGCTAAATGCTTTCATTTCGGCAGAATCTCCTTATTGTAGATTTTGGGGGTATGCAAAAGACGAACGAACAACATCGCAAGGGAACTCGAAAGGCGGGTTGAATTCCTTGCGGTGAGCGGCATAATTCAGCAGTTCGCTCCGATCATTTGAATAACTCCAAATTTAGCTCAATAAACACCCAACGGCAAGGAACTAAAATACTCCGAGCCTAAGTGCACTTCTCACTTGACCCTTGATATATACTGTTTGCATCAGGAGTTAGGACAATGTTTGCAAGATCATTCCCGGTTGGATTCGGATTAGTCATTGCGTTTGCTCTTTTTGCAAGAATAGCGTCCGCTCAGCCGAGCGGCGTCGATCCGGCGTTCAACGCAGTTCCCGCTCTTCCGCTTTCTTCGCAAAGCGGCGGCTTGTTTCAGGAACAGGCGATCCAAGCGGGCGGGAAGATCCTTATCTGGGGCGGAGCACTCGCCGTCGATGGCGTCGCGAAAGGCAAACTCGCCAGGTTGAACACCGACGGGTCACTTGACCCGACTTTCGCATATTGCCAGTGCGGACTTGATATCTTCCTCAATGCGGCTCCGCTGCCAGACGGCAAGATCCTTGTTGCCGGATCTTCCAACGGCCAGGCAAAAGTGGTTCGGCTCAACAGTGACGGAAGCCACGATCCGACGTTTGTGTTCGGCTTGGCCCCTGTTGCGTACAGCTACTCGGAAGCCCGCATCGCTGCGGTTAGGGGCGATGGCAAATTTTACGTCAGGCACGACAGTTTTTTTCAAGGATTTTCCGGACAAAGCCTTTATCGATTCAATGCCGACGGTTCCCCTGACGCTGCCTTTACAAGTATCTTGATCGGTTCGGGTAGTCCCAATTACTCGTTCCTGAGTGCGATAGAACTCCTGCCGGGCGGTGGTTTTTTTATTGCCATCAACACGTCAGGCGTCTTCGGTACGCTTGCCGGAGTTAGGAAATATACCGAAGATGGCGCGCAAGATCAGGTGTGGGATGCCCCGGCCTTTCCGAACGGATTCCCGTCCCAAAACTCCGTGACCGGACTTTCGGCCGCAGCCGACGGAAGCTTGCTCATTGCCGGATGGTTCACAGCCGTCAACGGTACTCCGAAAAAGAACCTTGTGCGCCTGATGCCGGCCGGCAACGTCGACCTCGGCTTTACTGCGCCTGATACGTTTCGGGGTACGGGTGTTAAGCGTTTAGCCGACGGCAAGATCCTTTTCTCAGCGGAAGACGGGCTTGCGTTTCCGATCAGGATGGGTCGCCTCAATTCCGACGGAAGCCTCGATTCGACCTATACAATGGACGCTTCTGTGACCGGCATTGCGAATCCTTGGTCGCTTGATGCTTCTGAGCGGATCGTTTTCAGTTCGGGCGACACCTTCGTGCGGCTGCTTCAGGATGGGTCGCTCGATACGACATTCAACACAAATGTCGGTATCTTCGGCAAAGTCAGCGCTATTGCGCGTCAAACGGACGGCAAGGTGCTCGTAACCGGGGAATTCACAAAGTTCAATGGTGGCGCGACAGCCAATTTTGTTCGAACTAATGACGACGGTACACTCGACCCGACATTCAATGCCGGCAGCGGGTTTAACACGCCACCGGCGGCTCTTTTCTTACAGCCTGACGGCAAGATCATTGCGATCGGGACTTTCAACCAATATAACGGCTCGCCCGTGCCCGGAATCGTCAGGGTCCTTGCGAACGGCGCGATCGATAGCGGATTCAATATAACCCTTGACGCGGGACGTCATATCTACTGGATCGAGGTGCTGAGCGACGGAAAGATGTACGTGGCTGGCGATTTTTCGACGATTGGCGGCACCTCGAGACCCGGAGTTGCACGCTTGAATTCCGATGGCAGCTTGGACCCGAGTTTCAATGCCTTTATCGGTGGAAATCCGAACATCACGGCCGTAGCAGTACAGCCGGACGGTAAGGTGCTGATCGGCGGCAACTTTAGCGGGATCGGCGGTTTCAACCGTTCGGGGTTTGCAAGGGTCGATTCGACAGGTGCTCTCGATGTAGCGTTCGATCCCTCGAATACGGTGGCCGGACGTATCGTTCTTTCGCCCGATGGCCACATTTTTACTGCAGCGATGTATTCCGGTTCGTCGGTGCGCCGCAGGAACTCCGATGGAAATATCGATGCAGGTTTTGCGCCGCCCGCCTTCCAGAATAGCCAAAATTCCAGTGACGTTTTTATAGATACCCTTCTTCCGGGAGCAGACGGAACGGTCATTGTCGGCGGACAGTTCGATCTTGTCGGCAACCAGCGGCGATACAACTTGGTCCGGCTAGCGCCTAACGGAAAGCTTGACCTTTTGTTTATGCCAAAGGGAGCCAATGGTCGGATCCGGAGCATTGTCTCGAGCTCGGGTCAAGTCCTGGCTGGCGGCGACTTTACGATGATCGGTGGAACCGTGAGGTCAGCCATTGCGCGACTCACCATCGCCCCTTTCCGCAAGACTACTCCGTATGACTTCGACGGGGACGGCAAAGCGGATTTCGTTGTTTATCGGCCATCTTCGAGCACCTGGTATCAGCTCTTCAGCAGCGGTGCGCCATTCGAAGCAACAATATTCGGCGTTCCCGGAGATATTTCGCTCCCGTCCGATTACGACGGAGACGGCAGGACCGACTTTGCGATCTTCCGGCCATCGACGGGCGATTGGTGGTATGAGAACAGCAACACGGGTACGCAGAATGCCGTCCATATCGGAGCCGCGACCGACCGCTTCGTCCCGTCGGATTTTGACGGCGACGGAAAGACGGATTTTGTGACCTTTAGGCCGTCAAACTCGCTGTGGTATCGGTATGGGTCGACGCTCGGTGCCCAAAGCCCGGTAAGCTTCGGGATTGCTGGTGATATTCCGCTCGTTGGCGATTTTGATGGTGACGGGAGAGGCGACCTTGCGATCTTCCGGCCTTCGACCGGCGACTGGTGGTATGCGGCGAGCGGTTCGGGGAATGCCCAACGTGCGACGCATTTCGGCGCGAGTGGCGACGTTCCCGTTCCGGCCGACTTCGACGGCGACGGCAAGACGGACATGGCCGTATTCAGGCCATCGACCGGCGTCTGGTACATCCTGAACTCGAGCGACTATTCGGCGACGATCGTCCCGTTCGGTCTCGGTACGGATAAGATGATCCCGGCCGATTACGACGGAGACGGCAAAGCCGACATCGCCGTATTCCGCCCATCAACGGGAATCTGGTACATACTGCGTTCTTCGGCAGGTTTCCTTGGCCTGCAATGGGGTATTGCGACGGATGTACCCGCCGCGAACTCTTTCATCTTTCAGGGAAGTACGTCGCGGCCGGCGGCATCAACTCGCGACTCGCCGCGAGTCAAGCCAACTTACCGAAGGTGACTTGAGTAATCGAAGAACAGATCACTGATCAATCTGCGATATACTGTTCCGTGATCGCTTTTTGGGCAAATTTCGCCCGAAATGCGCGTCTAATCCACGGAACACTCTCCCGGGGAGGCCTGTCAAACTATGCTAACAGCCCGAAAGAACACGCTTTTCCGCTCGATAGCAACTGTCTTTTGTTCAGTGTCGCTTTTGCTGTGCACGCTCTTGCCGGCCAGCGGCCAGGATCTTGTGCCGGTGAGTAACATTACCGGTGGGTCGAGTGTTTTCGTTTTCCGGAAGGCCTCCGCACCTCGGCGTTTTACAAGCAGCGTAAAGACCTCGCGGAGCCGCGAACAGCGCGTCGCATCCGCAAAGCGGGTTCGCAAGCAGTATGAGACCCATTCCGCCGAGACGGCGAAGACAACCCGCTCGGCGGTAGTTTCGCCTGATAAAGCAACGGCATCGATCCGCACGATGAAACGCCAGGAGGCGTCGAAGGTGATGGCCGGCTCGGGCGAGTATTATCTTCAGGAGAACGATCTTGACAATGCGGTGGACAGCTTTCGCGAGGCGGTAACGCTTGATGCCGCGAACTCAAAGGCAAAGCTCGGCCTTAGCGACGCCCTTGCGAGAAAAGGGAATTCGCTGCTTGACGGCCCGAAGGCCACGCTCGCAAAGAGTTTCTTCCTCGAGTCGCTGAAGTACGACATGAAGAACGCGGCAGCATATCTCGGGCTCGGCGAACTCTTCGCCGATGAGAACGACAATGCGCAGTCCCTCGCGAATTACGAAAAGGCACTTGCGGCCGACCCGAAACTCACCGAGATCTATCAGCCGCTCGGGATCCTCTACTATCAGCAGGGTGAGATAGCGAAGGCCGACAGCCTGCTCGAGAAAGCGCTTGCCCTTGACCCGAACAGCTCGGAAACTCAAGTTTTTGTCGCCTCGATCCGACTATCGCAAAATCGGAATCAAGAGGCTCTTGATGCTGCGAAAAGAGCATTGACGCTCGACCCGAATTCTGCCGAAGCGGCGAACACTGCCGGAGATGCTCTCGTCCGTCTCGACCGGGTAAAAGAAGCGATCCCGTTCTACGAAAAAGCAACGACTCTCAAGCAGAATTATTTTGATGCTCTGCTTTCGCTCGGTGCCGCGTATCTCGAAACCGGTGACTATCCGAACGCAGTCAAGGCTTACGCGGGAGCTTTTCGTGCGAAGAACACGAGTGCAGAAGCGGCCGAGGGGCTCGCGGATGCGTATCGTTTGTCGGGCGATTTCAACTCCGCTGCCGGTGCTTATAGGAATGCGGCGACATTTATGGATCGCGACGCGACATTCTCGAACGCTCAAAAGGCTGATACTCAGAGCAAACTCGCGTTCGTGATCGGCCAGCAGTGTACGGTCAACATTCGACAGGCAAAACGCTGCGAATGGCCGTCTGCTATCGATGCGATGGAGAAGGCCGTCAAGCTCGGCAACGGGAACTCGATCGATTATGCAAACCTCGGATGGGCGTACTACAACGCCGCACAGATAGACAACGCGGACAAGAAACCTGCCGATGCCAAGGCCAAGACCGAGCTTGCCCGTACGAATCTCGAGAAAGCTCTCGCGATGAACCCGAGCTTTGCTGCAGGTCCGATGCTGAACCTCGGAATGGTCCGCACCGATCTTGGCGACTATGCGGGTGCCGCCGACATCCTTTCGAAGGTAGTCAAGGAAAAGCCCGAATGGGCGTTCGCTTGGAACGAACTTGGGCTCGCGAACTACAAGCTGAACAAAAAGGCCGACGCGGCCGCGAATTACAAGCGTGCGACGGACGAAGACCCCAATCTCGCTGCCGCATGGTTCAACTACGGCCGTACGTCGATCGAGCTTGGCAATATGGGCGACGCCAAGAAGGCGTACAAAAAACTCGTGAGCCTGAAGGCTATCAATTTCGCGAACTTCCTTGAGCTTATGAGTAAAGGAGCGGTCAAGAAGTAGTTTGTCCGACTTGATCTTTGAAGAGAATGTGCCGCTTGCGCCGCTGACCACGCTGAAGGTCGGCGGCCCGGCACGATATTTTGCGCGGCCGAAAGATGTCGAAGAGCTAAAGGCGGTCTTCGAGCGCGCAAGGTCAGAAGATCTTGAAGTCTTCGTCTTGGGCGGCGGCAGTAACGTGGTCGTCTCGGATGCCGGTTTTGACGGTGTTGTGGTCCAACCGAATTTTCTCCATATCGCGTTCGGCTTCACTTCCGGCTCCAACGTGATGGTCGTTATTGCGGGAGCTGGGGAAAGCTGGGATAAGGTCGTTGAGCAGTCCGTTCGGATGAACCTCGCAGGGATCGAGGCTCTCAGCGGAATTCCCGGACGGGTTGGCGGCACGCCGATCCAAAACGTCGGGGCTTACGGCCAGGAAGTGTCGGAAACCGTTGTTTGGGTCGAGTGCTTCGATCGCGAAACGAATTCGGTCGTTCGCCTTTCCAATGCGGACTGCGGATTCAAATATCGCGAGAGCATATTCAATACGACCCATCGCGATCGCTACGTCGTCCTCGAAGTGAACTTCCGACTTGAGGCCAATGGCCGCCCGAAGATCGCGTATCGCGACCTGAAGGAGCGATTTGGAGGCCGCGAACCAAGCCTTGCGGAGGTGCGAGAAGCGGTTCTCGAAATTCGACGCTCGAAGTCGATGGTGATCGATGAGGACGACCCGAATTCGCGTAGTGCGGGTTCTTTCTTCAAGAATCCGATCGTCGCAAGCTCTGTTTATGACGCGATCGCGGCCAGGTTTGACAATGTTCCAATGTTTCCGGCTGGCGAAAACTGCGTTAAGATACCTGCGGCGTGGCTTATTGAGAGTGCTGGCTTTCAAAAAGGAACGAGAATGGGCCGAGCCGGTATTTCTTCGCGACATCCGCTTGCCATCATCAACGCCGATGGAGCTTCCGCCGCCGAGATCATCGCCTTGAAGAACTCGATCCAGGAAGCCGTCAGCGAAAAATTTTCTATCGATCTCTCACCCGAGCCCGTTTTTGTGGGCTTCTGATAATTCATTTAGGTGCTTCGTATGACCAAATTCAACCTCGAGACACTCAAGATCGCATCTACCTCCTTCGTTATATTTTCCATGCTCTTTGTCGCGATCCCTGCTTCGCGGCCCGCGGCCGCTCAGGATCTCGTTGCGACTGACAGCATTGCGAGCGGTTCGAGCGCGTTCGTCTTTCGCGAATCGAGCAAGAAGCCGCAGGCGTTTCTTGCCGGCGGCGGCAATGCGTTTGTTCGTGAAGGTGCGGGCGGCGTCAGCGCAAACCGACGCACCAACACGCAGATCGCGTCTGCGGCGAAGAAGCGCCGGCTCGCTGCCGTTGCCGCAAGAAAGCGAGCAATGGCCGCTGCCCGAACAAAGAAACTCAAACTTTCGAATGATCTTGCAAAGGCGGGCGAGAACGACCTCGATGCAGGGCGTACCGAGGATGCTATCAAGAATTTCCGCGCATCCTTGAAGGAAAATCCGCGAAACACTCGTGCATCCGAAGGTTTGAGCGAGGCTCTGACCGATCAGGGGACGACGCTTGCGGGAGATAGAAATAGCTCGTCTGCGATTCCGGCCCTTGAGGAAGCGGTCAAATACGACAAGACGAACGCGGAGGCGTTCGCCAAACTCGGTGCCGTTTACGCGGCAAGTGGGGACTTTGCCGCTGCGATCAAGAACTATTCGCAAGCCATAACGCTGGACAAAGATCTTGTCGCCCTTAACGCGCCGCTCGGTATCGCCTACCTCGAAACCGGCGACGTTGGAAAGGCAGATGCCGCACTGACGCTTGCAACTCGCGGAGCTGTCGAAACTGTCGATTCGAAGATGCTCGAAGGGCGAATTCGCCTAAAACAGAACCGCAACAACGAAGCGCTTGCGGCCTTCGACAAAGCTCTCCAACTCGATCCGCAGAATGCGTCGGCGGCATACTACCGCGGCCAGGCATACTCGCGTATGGACGAGCCGGCAAAGATGATCGACTCGTACAAGCAGGCTCTTAACCTCGAACCGAACTATTCGCCCGCGGCCTTTGATATGGGAGTCGCGTACTACAATGCCGGCGACTACAAAAATGCTGCGGCATCCTATGAGATCGTAGTGAGCGAAGATCCGACGAATGCACAGGCTCATGCGAACCTTGCGAGCTGCTATCGCCAACTCGGCCGCTATGAGGAAGCAAACGCCCAGTACAAGCTTGCCTCGGAGAAGATCAAGACGGACGAGCTGTACAGCGAGTGGGGCTATTGCCTTGGCAAGGTGAACGACTGGAACAATGCTTCGGCAAGACTGCTGACCGCGCGTGACCTCAATCCCGCCGCGATCAATGATTCGAATATCGCTTGGGCATACTACAACCAGGCCGTCGAGCAGCAAAAGACCTCGCCGTCCGCCGCAAAGGCAAATCTCGAATTGAGCCGTTCATTTGCCTCAAAAGCGGTCCAACAGGACCCGAAACTCGATGCTGCATACTTGAATCTCGGCTCGACGGAAAATCGGCTTGGAAATTACCCGGCGGCGGTCGCTGCCCTTAAGAGTGCCTTGAACATTCGCAGCGATTGGGTGATCGCGATGAATCAGCTTGGCGTCGGCTACCGGGGGATGAACAACCTGACCGACGCGATCTCGATGTTCAAACGTGCGACAGACCTTGACGGAAACTATACTCTCGGCCTCTTCAACCTCGGTGCGGCATACAATGCTAGCGGCGACAAGAAGGCCGCACGGCGCATACAGGATCGGCTTGGCAAACTCGATGCGGCTCTTGCAAATACGCTAAGTGATGTCTTTAAGGGCAAGATATCGGTCGATGGCTTGACCCGCGGCCTGACGAACGAGATACCAAAGGTGCCTCATATCCCAAAGATAAAGCTTCCGTACTAGGCGAGCGGGAAAAAAGGACGGGGCGGTTCGTTAACGACCGCCTCTTTTTTATATAATCGTAAATTTACAAAATGCCGCGTAGAGACGATATACAGAAGATCTTGATCGTGGGCTCCGGACCGATAGTCATCGGACAGGCCTGCGAATTCGACTATTCGGGAACGCAAGCCTGTCGAGCACTCAAACAAGAAGGCTTTACGGTCATTCTCGTAAACTCCAATCCGGCGACGATAATGACCGATCCCGAGATCGCCGACAGGACCTACATCGAGCCGCTTACCGTCGAGGCTCTCACCGCGATCATTGAAAAAGAACGGCCGGACGCTGTCCTGCCGACCGTCGGCGGTCAAACGGGCTTGAACCTCTCGGTCGAACTCTACGAGAAGGGCGTATTCGAGAAATACGGAGTAACTCTGATCGGTGCAAACATAGACGCGATCAAGGTAGGCGAGAATCGCGAGCTTTTTAAGGCCGCGATGGACGAGATCGGCATTCAGTCGCCAAAAGGCGGATTTGCCCACTCGTGGGAAGAGGCAAAACAGATCGTCGAAGAGATCGGCTATCCTGCGATCATCCGACCGAGCTTTACTCTTGGCGGCACAGGCGGCGGAACCGCGTTCAATCCCGAAGAGTTCGAAGAGATCGCACGCGGAGGCCTCGCCGCTTCGCCAACTTCACAGATCCTTGTTGAAGAATCGATCCTCGGCTGGAAAGAATATGAGCTCGAGGTCATGCGCGACCTCAACGACAATGTCGTCATCATCTGCTCGATCGAGAATTTTGACCCGATGGGCGTCCACACGGGCGATTCGATCACGGTCGCACCGGCACAGACGCTTTCGGACGTCGAATACCAACGCCTTCGCGATATGTCGAAAGCCTGCATACGCAAGGTCGGCGTCGAGACCGGCGGGTCGAACATACAGTTCGCCGTAAATCCAGCCAACGGCGATATACGGATAATCGAGATGAATCCGCGCGTATCGCGGTCGTCCGCTCTCGCCTCGAAGGCGACGGGATTTCCGATCGCGAAGATCGCGGCGAAATTAGCGGTCGGCTATACGCTCGACGAGATCCCGAACGACATTACCAAAAAGACTCCAGCATCCTTTGAGCCGACCATCGACTACGTGGTGACGAAGCTGCCTAAGTGGGCATTTGAGAAGTTCCCGGGGGCCGAGGATGTCCTGGGAACCCAGATGCGTTCGGTCGGCGAAGCGATGGCCATCGGCCGTACTTTCAAGGAGTCACTATTTAAGGGGTTACGTTCGCTTGAAGCTGTTAAACCATTGCGTCTGCACGACATACCTGATGAGGAACTTCAGCGAAAACTTGCCCGGCCGAACTCTAATCGATTCTCCTATCTGACCTATGCCCTGCAGAACGGATATTCCATCGACGAGCTCTATCGGTTGACCCGCATCGACCCGTGGTTCCTCGATCAGGTGAAGCAGGTGATGGAATTGCAGGCCGAGATCGACGGGCGTCCGGTTGTCGAATATTCAGCGGACGAGCTGAGGAAGGCCAAGGAATACGGCCTTTCAGACCGACGTCTTTTTTACCTGTCCGGTGATGACGAGACCGCTGTCCGCGATATCCGGAAAGGAAAAGGCATCAAGCCTGTTTATAAACGCGTGGATACGTGCGGGGCCGAATTCGAATCCTTTACGCCGTATCTCTACTCGACCTACGAAGAAGAATGTGAGGCCGCACCGACCGATCGCCGCAAGATAATGATCCTCGGTTCGGGCCCGAATCGCATCGGGCAGGGGATCGAGTTCGATTATTGCTGCTGTCACGCGAGCTTCGCCCTGCGCGACGCGGACTTCGAGACGATCATGGTGAACTGCAACCCTGAGACCGTCTCGACCGACTATGATACGAGCGACCGGCTTTATTTCGAGCCTCTGACGTTCGAAGATGTGATGAACATCGTCGATGTCGAGAGGCCCGAAGGCGTGATAGTCCAGTTCGGGGGCCAGACGCCCTTGAATCTCGCAAACCGCCTGCATCGGGCCGGCGTCCCGATCATCGGCACCTCGCCGGATTCGATAGACCTTGCAGAGGACAGGAAACGCTTCGGAGCGCTGCTCGATGACCTCAAGATCCCGTGCCCGGAAAACTCCAGTGTTACATCAAGTGAAGAGGCGAAAGCTGTTGCAAAACAAATAGGTTATCCGATCGTGGTTCGGCCGAGCTTCGTCCTTGGCGGGCGGGCGATGGCTATCGTCTATGACGAAGCGTCGCTCGACGAATATATGCGAATGGCGACCGATGCCTCGCCCGAAAAACCGATCCTGATCGACAAATTCCTCGAACGCGCCGCTGAGATCGACGTTGATGCTCTCGCAGACGAGACCGGCGTCGTGATCGCAGGAATTCAGGAGCATATCGAGGAAGCGGGTATTCACTCCGGTGATTCTTCGAGCGTTCTGCCGCCGCAGAAGGTCGCCGAGGAACATCTCGATACGATCAAGCACTACACACGCCTTCTCGCCCGCGGATTGGCGGTGAAGGGGCTGATGAACATCCAATTTGCCATCAAGGACGACCGCGTTTACGTGCTTGAAGTGAATCCGCGTGCTTCACGCACAGTTCCGTTCGTGGCAAAAGCGACCGGCGTCCCGATCGCGAAGATCGCCTCGCTCGTCATGGCGGGCAAGAATACGCTCGCTGATTTCGATCTCCCGGAAGTGCTCGACGTGAGGCGGGTCTTCGTAAAATCACCCGTCTTTCCGTTCAAGAAATTTTCCGGTGTCGATCCTGTTCTAGGGCCCGAAATGCACTCGACCGGCGAGGTCATGGGAGTCGGAACCTCATTCGGCGAGGCTTACGGCAAAGCGATGGAAGGTGCGGGTTTGGAGCTGCCGCTTGCAGGGCGAGCGTTCGTTTCTGTGAACGATGCGGACAAAGGGCAGGCCGTGAAGATCGCAAGACGCCTGAGCAAACTCGGCTTTGACCTCGTGGCAACTTACGGGACCGCGAATAGGCTTCGTGAGGTAGGCCTCGAATGCGAGAGCGTCTTTAAGGTCAACGAAGGCCGCCCGAACATCGCCGACCTTATTCGCCAGGGCGAGATCGCCCTCATCATCAACACTGCACTTGGCAAGGCATCTTTTTACGACGAAAAGGCCATCCGCAAGGCCGCACTCCAATTCAACGTCCCGTGCGTAACGACGATAACGGGTGCGGAAGCGTTGGTCGAAGCCATCGGTTCCAAGAGGTCGCAGACCGCAGTTTCCGTCCGTAGCCTCCAAGAGATCCATTCGAAAGAATCCGCTCGGGCCGAAACAACCTAAGAGCATGCTTTGTGCATCTATTGGGGCAATTCAAAAGGAGGTCATCCCAACGATGTCCATTTCACGCTTCCTATTCTCGGGCAGTTTGATGCTGCTATTTGCCCTCACGCTCTTTTCTCAGAGCAAGCCTAATTTTACGCGTCTTGACGGCAAGCCGGATGAATCTGCGTACCGACAGATGGTCGAAAAGATCAAGGGCGGCGACGATACGGTCGATTTCGTGAAGTTTCGAGCCGCATATCTCGAATGGACGCTCGATGAATGCAACGTGGCCGAATCGCCCGACAGGGACGCATTCGTTGCTGCGTACGAAGCGAAAGAGTACGAAAAGGCCCTGGCGAAAGTTGATAGCGTATTGGATTACGAATACGCAAACTACAACCTGCACCGGGCCGTCGCGAATGCGTACACTACTCTTGGAAACGCCGAAAAGGCTGCCTTTCATACTAAGATTGCCGATAAACTGATCGACGGCCTGATGGCTTCTGGCGACGGAAAGTTCGCGAAGACGGCGTATCGCGTGCACTCGATCCGCGAGGAATATTTTGTGATGCGAAAACTCGGATATGCCGTCTCGGGCCAAGCTCTCAGTATGGACAAGGAATATGGAGTGTTCGATATCCTGACCGGGAAAGACTCGAGCGGGAAGTCGGGCTCTTTCTATTTCAACATCACGGACGTGTGGGTCGGCAGCACCTCTTCGAAACCCTGCGCCGCAAAGAAGACCACAAAGTAAAATATTAGTTCGCATAGACAATAGCGGTAGAATACCGACCTGTCGGCAGAGCGGTTACGCATTTCGTGCATTTTGCGCATTTCGTGCAAATCGTGCATTTCGTGCACTTTGATACGTTTTGTGCGGTTTGATACATTCTGTGCGGTTTGTGCTTCAAACGGATGCGGTATTTGGCTATGATGACAACACGGTCGAGACGGCCGTTCGTTCATTGACAAGCTAAATTCAGATTTCAGTTTGCAGTGCCGGGTCTCAGGCTTCAGG
>OEIU01000166.1_pt1 | contig 68556 bp, 63 predicted proteins | sample 1539221 | NCBI WGS metagenome assembly OEIU01 (sample SAMN03792071, study PRJEB22550) | activated sludge metagenome | feature: wastewater treatment plant; material: activated sludge; isolation source: Wastewater treatment plant of a petroleum refinery complex | place: Argentina: Zarate | collected...
CGCGGGGGCGGGGGCGCCTGGGTGTAGTCGCGGCCGGGGGAGGGGGGGATTGCCACCGCCCCGCTCCGCCCGCCAGTCCGGCCGCGCTCCGCCGTAGAGGTACTGGATGGCCACCGCGAGGTAGTGGTTCGGGTTCATGAGGCCGGCGTCGGGGGTGACGATGCCGTGCCGGTCGGAGTCCGCGTCGTTGCCGGTGGCGACGTCGTACTCGTCACGGCGTGCGATGAGCGAGGCCATCGCCGAGGGCGACGAGCAGTCCATCCGGATCTTGCCGTCCCAGTCGAGGGTCATGAACCGCCACGTCGGGTCGACGAGCGGGTTGACCACGGTGAGGTCGAGGTGGTGGCGTTCGGCGATGGCGCCCCAGTAGTCGACGGCGGCGCCTCCGAGGGGGTCGGCGCCGATGCGCACCCCGGCCTCGCGGACCGCGTCGAGGTCGAGGACGCTGGGGAGGTCGTCGACGTAGGTGCCGAGGAAGTCGTAGGACTGGGCGGCGGCCCGGGCCCGGGCGAAGGGCACGCGGCGCACCCCGTCGAGGCCGGCGCGTAGGTACGCGTTGGCGGCGGCGGCGATGACCTTCGTCGCGTCCGAGTCGGCCGGCCCGCCGTGCGGCGGGTTGTACTTGAAGCCACCGTCGCTCGGCGGGTTGTGCGACGGCGTGACGACGATGCCGTCGGCGAGGCCCCGGCCGGCCGGCAGGTCGGAGACGCCCGAGACCTTGCCCCGGTTCGCGACGAGGATCGCGTGCGACACGGCGGGTGTCGGGGTGTAGCGGTCGGCGGCGTCGACGAGGACGGTGACGTCGTTGGCGGCGAGGACCTCGAGGGCCGAGGACCAGGCCGGCTCCGAGAGGCCGTGCGTGTCGCGGCCGACGAACAGCGGCCCGTCGTAGCCCTGCTCGCGGCGGTAGTCGCAGATCGCCTGCGTCGTGGCGAGGATGTGCGCCTCGTTGAACGACGTGCGCAGGCTCGACCCACGGTGTCCCGAGGTGCCGAAGACGACCTGCTGGTCGACGTCCTCGGGGTCCGGCTCGCGCGTGTAGTACGCCGTGACGAGGGCCGCGACGTCGACGAGGTCGGAGGGCTGGGCGGGCTGGCCGGCACGCGAGGAGCTCATGGGGCCGATCCTCGCAGAACCACCGCCCGCGCGGACGGCAGCGGTGTCTCGGAGATCACACCCGGACATACCCCACGGGGTAGCGGAAGGACTACTACGAGGAGTAGTAATGAGGCATGGAACGCACGACGAAGAAGCTGGTGGTCCTCGGCGCCGGAACAGCCGGGACGATGATCGTCAACAAGCTGCGCAGGCGACTCCCGCGCGAGGAGTGGTCGATCACCGTCGTCGACAAGGACGACGTGCACGACTACCAGCCGGGCTACCTCTTCATCCCGTTCGGGCTGAACACCCCGGAGCAGATCCGCAAGACCAAGCGACCGTTCATCCACGGCGGGATCGACGTCGTCATGGGCGAGATCGAGCGGGTCGACACCGCGGCCCACGAGGTCCGGATCGCCGGCGGCCGCATCCTGCGCTACGACCAGCTCGTCATCGCGACGGGCACGTCGCCGCGCCCCGACCAGACCGAGGGGACGCTGGGGCCGCAGTGGCACAAGGAGGTCGGCGAGTTCTACACCTACGAGGGCGCGCTCGCGCTCCACGACCAGCTCGACACCTTCACCGGCGGCCGGCTCGTCGTGCACATCACCGAGCTCCCGATCAAGTGCCCCGTCGCGCCGCTGGAGTTCACCTTCCTCGCCGACGACTGGCTGCGGCGGCGCGGGCTGCGCGAGCGGACCGAGCTCGTCTTCGTCACCCCGCTCGACGGGGCGTTCACCAAGCCGGTCGCCAGCCGCACCCTCGGCGGGCTGCTCGAGGAGAAGGGCATCACCGTCGAGCCCGACTTCATGATCGAGCGGATCGACCAGGAGCGGAAGGTCCTCGTCTCCTTCGACGAGCGCGAGGTCGCCTACGACCAGCTGGTGACCATCCCGCTCAACATGGGCGCAGACTTCGTCGCGGCCTCCGGCCTCGGTGACGAGCTGAACTACGTCCCGGTCGACAAGCACACCTTCCTCGCCACCGGGTACGACGACGTGTTCGCCCTCGGCGACGCGAGCAACATCCCGACGAGCAAGGCCGGCTCGGTCGCGCACTTCTCGGTCGACGTCTTCGTCGAGAACTTCCTCGAGCACGTCGCCGGACGGCCGATGACCCACCGCTTCGACGGGCACGCCAACTGCTTCGTCGAGTCCGGGCACGGCAAGGCCCTGCTGCTCGACTTCAACTACGACACCGAGCCGCTCACCGGCACCTTCCCGATCCCCAAGGTCGGGCCGATGAAGCTCCTCGGCGAGTCCCGCGCCAACCACCTCGGCAAGCTCGCGTTCCGGCACATCTACTGGAACGCGCTGCTGCCCGGTCGCCCGCTCGGCCTCCCGGCCGAGATGTCGATGGCCGGCAAGAACCCCGCCTGAGCACTCCCGGAAAGGAACGAACACGATGACCACCACGACGATCGCCGGCCACGAGGTCGAGGTCAACGAGGAGGGCTTCCTCACGAAGCCCGAGGAGTGGACCGAGGACCTCGCCCCCGAGCTGGCGCAGCTCATCGGGCTGCAGCTCGGCGAGGAGCACTGGAAGCTCATCCGCTTCCTCCGCGAGGACTACGCCGCCCAGGGCGAGACCGCGACGCTGCGCCGGGTCTCGACCCAGACGGGCACCCCGGTCAAGACCCTCTTCACCCTCTTCCCCGGCAAGCCGGCCAAGAAGATGGCCTACGTCTCCGGCCTGCCCAAGCCGAAGGGATGTGTCTGACATGACCGCCACCGACACCGCGCCGGTCGTCGTCCCGTCGTTCGACGACGACGCCGGCACCGGCCGCAAGCTCGCGATCATCTGCTCCAAGGGCAACCTCGACATGGCCTACCCGGGCCTCATCCTCGCCAACGCCGCCGTCGGCGAGGGCGTCGAGACGCACATGTTCTTCACCTTCTGGGGCTTCGACATCATCACGAAGGCGACGATGGCGGACCTGAAGTTCAGCTTCGTCGGCAACACCGCGATGCACCCGCCGGGCCACAGCGGCATGGGGATCCACCACATGCTCGGTGCCCTGCCCGGCGCGACGGCTGCGGCCACGAAGATGATGAAGAAGCAGATCGCCGACCTCGACGTGCCCGACGTGCCCGAGTTCCTCGAGCTGCTCTCCGGGTCCGGCGTGCACATGTGGGCCTGCCGGATGTCCGCGGACATGAACCACGTGACCGAGGAGGACCTCTACGAGGGCGTCGAGGGCATCATCTCGGCGAGTGACTTCATCGAGCTCACCGACGGCGCGCAGCTGCTGTTCATCTGAGGCCGCTGCGCGCGCGACCCGGCGGAGACCGGTCCCCGCCGGGTCGTCGCGCGTCCGCCGAGGGGCGGACGTCAGGCGAACCAGCCGGCGGGGGCGATGGCCTCGCCCATCCGCGGGACGTACTGGTCGAAGTACACCCGCGAGACGAGCTGCTGGCGGGTGCGCACCCCGGCCTTGTCGAAGACCGACTTCAGGTGGTCCTGGACGGTCCAGGCGGACAGGTGCAGCGTGCTCGCGATGGCCCGGGTGTCCTCGCCCTGGAGGACCAGCTGGGTGACGTCGCGCTCGCGCGGGGTGAGGCCGAAGGCGGCGACGACGAGGCCGACGATCTCGGGCGGGCGCGCCTCCTCGATGGTCACCGCCACCTCCCCGACGTGACCGTCACGCCCGACCAGCGGGGCCGCGTGGAGGACGAGCCACATGCCGCTCGCCCCGCGGATGCGGCTGCGCGGAGGGTTCGGCACCTCCCCGCGGGCGTACCGGCGGGCGGCACCGACGAGCGCGTAGAGGGGCGTGACCGGGTCCCCACCGGCGGCTCCGCCGCGCAGGTCCTCGAGGCGGTCCTCGGTCCCCGGGGTCATCCGCACGAGCTCACCGGCGGCGTCGACGACCGCGACGGCCGGGCCGCGCGAGGTCGGCGCGAGCGTGGGGTCCCCGAGCCCGGCGAGCAGGCCGGTGCGCACGCCGTGGGCGAAGGTGCCCGAGAGCGAGGCGAGGAAGTCGATCTCGTCCTCGGCGAACGGCGGGTCGTCCGGGCCCCGGAACAGCGCCAGGGCGCCCCAGGCGTTGCGGTCGTCGCGGAAGATGAGCCGGGCCTCGTCACCGAAGCCGAAGTGCGGCTGCATGAAGCTGGCCATCCGGTGCGAGCGCTCGACCTCGCCGTGGGTCATCACGTGGACCCCGGCGGCCGGGACCGCGGCGCGGGAGAGCTCGGTGAACGCGCTCGGCTCCACGGTGCCGTACTCGACGACGCCGAACTCCAGGTCGTGGCTGTCGACCTCGGCCAGGTGTCCGTACTTGCGGGCGCTGGTGAGCAACGAGGTGCCGGGGTCGTGGGTCGCGACGCACGCGGCGTCCCAGGGCACCGCGCGGCGGATCGACTCGACCGCCTCGCCGAAGAAGGCGTCGAGGTCGAGGCCCGCGCGCGCGACGATGTCGACGTCCTGGCGCACCCGCGTCGCCGTCAGTCCCCTGGCCACGATCCGAGTATGGGACCGGACCGGCGCGCTGTACATCCCAGTTCCGTGGGGTGTGGCCACCCCCTGACGGGCGGCCGGACACTCCCCTCGCCGCGGGGATGGTGGCGGGTGGGCCGGGACGAGCAGTCTCGACGCCGGCCACCGTGGCGACCGCCCGGTGCCCCGAGACCGTCGAGAGGACACCCGATGAGCACCACCCCAGCCGGCGCGGCGACCACCGCACCGCTCACCCTCCGCACCGGATGCGAGGTGCACCACCCCGGCGACCCCGGATACGACCGCGTGCGGATGCCGTGGAACCTCGCCGTCGACCAGCGACCGGACGTCGTCGCGCTGCCGCGCACCGTCGAGGAGGTCGTCGACGTGGTGCGTGCCGCCGCGGCCGCCGGACTGCGCGTCGCGCCCCAGGCGACCGGCCACGGTGCGGGGCCGCTCGGCGAGCAGGGCCTCACCGGCGCGGTGCTGCTGCGCACGTCGGCCCTCACCGGGGTCACCGTCGACCCGGTGTCGCGGACCGCCCGCGTCCTGGGCGGCACGACGTGGGACGCGGTCCTCGAGGCGGCCGCACCCCACGGGCTGACCGCGGCCCACGGCAGCGCACCCGACGTCGGCGTCATCGGCTACCTCCTCGGGGGCGGTCTGTCGTTCTACGGCCGACGCCACGGGCTGGGCGTCAACGCCGTCCGTGCCCTCGACGTGGTGCTCCCCGACGGCACGCTGCGGCGGGTCGACGCCGACGACGCGGAGCTGTTCTGGGCCGTGCGCGGCGGTGGCGGCTCGGTCGGTGTCGTCGTCGCCGTCGAGATCGACCTGCTGCCCTATCCCGACGTCGTCGCCGGCATGCTCCTCTGGGGCCGGGACCGTGCCCCCGAGGTGCTGCGGGCCTGGCGGGAGTGGACCACCGGGCTGCCGGAGTCGGTGACGACCTCGTTGCGGGTCATGAGCTTCCCGCCGCTGCCGGAGCTTCCCCCGTTCCTGTCCGGGCGGGACGTCGTGGTCGTCGACGGCGCCCTCCTCGAGGACGACGAGCGGGCGGCGGCCCTGCTGGCCCCGCTGCGGGCGCTGGAGCCCGAGGTCGACACGATGGGCCGGATGCCGTCCGCGGGTCTGCTGGCCGTGCACATGGACCCGCCGACCCCGGTCCCGGCGGTCGGTGACCACGCGCTGCTCGGGCCGCTCGACGACGCGGCGGACGCGGCGTTCCTCGGGCAGGTCGGGCCGGGGACGCGCTCGGGGCTCATGTTCGCCGAGCTGCGCCACCTCGGTGGTGCCTTCGCCCGCGAGCCCGAGGGTGGCGGCGCGCTGTCCCGGCTGTCGGGGGAGTACGCGATGCTCGCCGTCGCGGTCGCTCCCGAGCCGGGAGCGGTCGTCGCCGGCCGGGCCGCCGCGTTCGCCGTCGTGCGGGCCATGGCCCCGTGGACGGTTCCGGGGCTGGCCCCGACGTTCGCGGAGAACCGGGTCGAGGCGAGCCGCGTCCACGCGGCCGACGTCCTGGCGCGGCTGCTCGCCGTGCGCGACCGGGTCGACCCCGACCGGGTGCTGCAGCCCGCGCACTCCCTCTGAACCGCGACGCGTGGCGGGCCGCGCCCCTCAGATCTCCAGCGCGGGCGTGGCCCGCTCGGTGCCGGGCACGGGGGCGAGGTACAGCGTCGAGAGGCGGGCGACCCGGACGGTGACCGAGAACGGCTGGTCGTTCCACGGTGCCGCCTCGGCCTCGAGCACGCTGCCGGCCTGGCTCGGCGACCCGGCCTCGTCGTAGCCGCTGGTGTCGAGGACGACCTCCCACTGCCCCGAGCGGGGGACGCCGAGGCGGACCCACTCCTTGTCCTCACCGCTGTAGTTGACGACGGTCGCGACGACGTCGCCGGTGCCGTCGGCCCGCTCGTGGCGCAGGTAGGACAGCAGGTTGCCGGTGTTGTCGTCGGCGTCGAGCCAGCGGAAGCCCGCCGGCTCGGCGTCGAGCGACCACAGGGCGGGGTGCTCGCGGTAGAGGGTGTTGAGCTGCTTGACGAGGTTGTGCACCCGGAAGTGCGCCGCGTGGTCGAGCAGCCACCACTCGAGCGAGCGGCCGTCGGCCCACTCCTGCGGCTGGGCGAACTCGCAGCCCATGAAGAGCAGCTGCTTGCCGGGGTGGCTCCACATGTAGGCGAGGAAGGCCCGCAGCGTCGCGAGCTGCTCGGGCCGCTCGCCGGGGATCTTGGTCAGCAGCGAGCCCTTGCCGTGGACCACCTCGTCGTGGCTGATCGGCAGGACGAAGTTCTCGCTGAAGGCGTACATGAGCGAGAAGGTCAGCAGGTTGTGGTGGTACTGCCGGTGCACCGGCACCTCGTGGAGGTAGCGGAGCGTGTCGTTCATCCAGCCCATGTTCCACTTGAGACCGAACCCGAGGCCGCCGGCGGACGTGGGCTTCGTGACGCCCGGCCACGAGGTCGACTCCTCGGCGATCGTCACGACCCCCGGCACCCGCTTGTACGCGGTGGCGTTGGCCTCCTGGAGCAGCCCGATGGCCTCGAGGTGCTCGCGGCCGCCGTGCACGTTCGGGATCCACTCGCCGTCCCGGCGCGAGTAGTCGAGGTAGAGCATCGAGGCGACGGCGTCGACCCGCAGGCCGTCGACGTGGAACTCCTCGAGCCAGTACACCGCGTTGGCGACGAGGAAGTTGCGCACCTCGAGCCGGCCGAAGTCGAAGACGTGCGTGCCCCAGTCGGGCTGGTCGCCGCGTCGGGGGTCCGGGTGCTCGTAGAGGGCGAGGCCGTCGAAGCGGGCCAGCGCCCACTCGTCGCGCGGGAAGTGCCCGGGCACCCAGTCGAGGATGACCCCGATGCCGGCCTGGTGGAGGGTGTCGACGAGGTACTTGAAGTCGTCAGGGGTCCCGAAGCGCGCGGTCGGGGCGTAGTAGCCGGTCACCTGGTAGCCCCACGAGGGGCCGTAGGGGTGCTCCATCACCGGGAGGAGCTCGACGTGCGTGAAGCCGAGGTCGCTGACGTAGTTGACGAGGTGCTCGGCGAGCTCGCGGTAGGTCATCCCCTGCCGCCACGAGCCGAGGTGCACCTCGTAGACGCTCATCGGGCCGGTGTGCGGGTCGCGCGCGGCCCGCTGCTCCATCCACGCGGTGTCACCCCACGCGTGCGTGCTGTCGTCGACGACCGAGCCGGTGCGGGGCGGGCACTCGGTGCGCCGGGCCATCGGGTCGGCCTTGGTGCGCACGACGTCGTCGGCGCCGCGGATCTCGTACTTGTAGACGTCGCCCGGACCGACACCGGGGACGAACAGCTCCCAGACCCCGCTGCTGCCGATCATCCGCATCGGGTGGACCCGGCCGTCCCAGGAGTTGAAGTCGCCGACGACCCGCACCGCCTTGGCCCGCGGGGCCCAGACCGCGAACGAGGTGCCGCGCACGGTGCCCATCGGGCCGCCGTACTCGTGCACCCGGGCGCCGAGGACGGTCCACAGCTGCTCGTGCCGGCCCTCGCCGACGAGGTGGAGGTCGACCTCGCCGAGGGTCGGGGCGAAGCGGTAGGGGTCGTCCTGCTCGTGCTCGATGCCGTCACCCCACGCGACGAGCAGCCGGTAGTCCATCGTCGCCGTGGCGCCCTCCCGCACCGCGCTCCACACGCCCTCGGCCTCGTGGTCGAGGGTGAGCTCCTCGCCGTCCTCGAACCGCACCCGCACCGACTCGGCCATCGGCTTGAGGGCGCGGATGCGCAGACCGCCCGGCTCGAGGTGCTGCCCGAGGAGGTCGTGCGGCTGCTGGTGGCGGCCCTGGACGAGGGCGGTGATGGCGCCTCCGACCTCGGGGCTGGGGGAGGGGCTCACGAGAGGTCTCCTTCGGGTGCGGACGGTCCGGCGGGGGAGAAGCGGGCGGTGAGGCGGGTCACGGCGTCGAGCGGGACCCCGAGCCAGTCGGGGCGGTTGCGGGCCTCGTAGACGACCTCGTACAGCGCCTTGTCGAGCTCGAAGGCCGCGAGGACGGCGGCGCGGTCGCGCGGGTCCTCGCCGGCCTCGGCCGCGTAGCCGTCGAGGAAGGACTGCTGGGCGGCGAGCACCCAGTCGCGCGCGGACTGGCCGACCACCCGCTCGAGCGTGCCGCCGACGTAGTCGAAGCTGCGCAGCATCCCGGCGACGTCGCGCACCCACTGGTCGGGCAGCGAGCGCTCGGCGAGCGGTCGCAGCGGCTCGCCCTCGAAGTCGAGGAGCACCCAGCCGCGCTCGGGGGAGCGGAGGACCTGCCCGAGGTGGTAGTCGCCGTGGATGCGCTGGAGGTCTGGCCACGGTGCGGCGGCGGCCGCGTCGAGGACCGAGGCGACGGCTCCCCGCGTCGACTCGAGCGCCGGCACGGCGGCGACCGCGGCGTCGAAGCGGGAGCGCATGCTCGCGAGGATGCCCTCGACCTGGGCGGGGGAGGTCGGCTCGGTGCCGAGCACGCCGGCGAGGGTGCGGTGGACCTCGGCCGTGGCGACCCCGAGCTCGCGGGACGGGCCGGTGAAGTCGGTGCCGTCCTCGGCCGCGCGCAGGGCGACCCGCCACGCGTCCTCGACGCCGGGCAGGAACTCCTGGACGAAGGCGAGGTGGCCGGAGGCGGGGCGGTCGCCCTCCGGGCCCGGGTGCGGCCACCGGCCGGTGACGGCGCCGACGACGGCCGGCACGCGCCGGGAGCCGGCGTCGACGAGCGCCCCCTGGAGGACGACGTCGGGGTTCTCGCCCGGCGAGAGCATCCGGAAGACCTTGACGATGAGGGGCACGTGGTGGCCGGACTCGTCGTCGGTGTCGAGGATGACGGAGGTGTTCGACTGCTCGCCGGCGAGGACGCGGGCCGAGCGGACTCGCACGGCCCGGCTCCAGCTGGCCTGCGGCACACCGGTGACCGACTCGTCGACGGCGTCGGACTCCGAGGACGACGCGGCCGGCACCCGGCCCTGGACGAGCTCGAGGAGCTGGGTGGCGTACACGGGGTCGTGCGGCGCGTCGTAGACCCACCGACGGCCGAGCACCGAGTGCTCCGTCGTGCCGACGAGGGCGTGGTCGGCCGAGGCCAACGGCTCGCCCCGGTAGGTGAGCGGCACCTGGTAGACGACCGGCTCGTCCCCGGACTCGTCGGCGACGATCATCGTCTCGATCCCCACCTCGCCGGCCGGGTCGTCGAGCCGCCACGACGCCAGGCGCCGCACCCGGGGGCGCCGACCCTTCGCGGCGTACCAGCGCTGGGCGCCCATCCACTCCTCGACGAGCTCGCGCTTGGTCGGGGTGAGGGTCGCGTCGGTGTGGATCTCAGCCACGGTCGCTCCCGGGGGGAGGGTCGAGGGCGAGCCAGAAGAAGTCGCGCGAGCCGAGGGTGAGGGTGAGGGTGCCGTCGGCCCCGACGTCGGGGAACCCGGTGCCGCCGAACAGGTCCCGGGTCTCCCAGCCGGCGAGCTCGTCGGGCAGCGTGACCGTCGAGGCCTGCGGGCGCGAGGAGAGGTTGTTGACGCAGAGGACCGCTCGGGCCGAGCGGTCCTCGGCGTCGCGGTCGCGCCGGTCGACCCGCACGTAGGCGAGGACGCGGTCGTGGGTGGAGTCGCAGACCGTGAAGTCGCCCACGCCGAAGACGGGGTGCTCGCGCCGGACCGCCAGCATCCCGCGGACCCAGTGCAGCAGCGACGAGCCGGAGGCCATCTGCGCCTCGACGTTGACGTGGTTGTAGTGGTGCACCAGCGACTGGACGACCGGCAGGTAGAGCTTGCCGGGGTCGGCCGCCGTGGAGAAGCCGGCGTTGCGGTCCGGGGTCCACTGCATCGGGGTGCGGACCGCGTCGCGGTCCTGCAGCCAGATGTTGTCGCCCATCCCGATCTCGTCGCCGTAGTAGAGGCACGGCGAGCCGGGCAGCGAGAGCAGCAGCGCGTGGATCAGCTCGATCTCGGGGCGGGAGTTGTCGAGCAACGGCGCGAGCCGGCGCCGGATGCCGACGTTGGCCCGCATCCGGGGGTCGGGGGCGTACCAGCCGTACATCGCGGCGCGCTGCTCCGGCGTGACCATCTCGAGGGTCAGCTCGTCGTGGTTGCGCAGGAAGGTGCCCCACTGCGTGCCGCTCGGGATCGACGGCGTGTCGGCGAGGACGTCGATGATCGGGGCCGCCTTCTCCTCGCGCAGCGCGTAGTAGAGCATCGGCATGACCGGGAAGTGGAAGCACATCTGGCACTCCGGCTCCTCCTCGGTGCCGAAGTAGTCGACGACGTCGCTCGGCGGCTGGTTGGCCTCGGCGAGCAGGATGCGTCCCGGGTACTCGGTGTCGACCATGGCGCGCAGCTTCGCGAGGAACCCGTGCGTCTTCGGGTGGTTCTCGCAGTTGTGCCCCTCCTCCTCGTAGAGGTAGGGGACGGCGTCGAGCCGGAAGCCGTCGATCCCCATGTCCATCCAGAAGCGCACGACGTCGAAGATCGCGTCGTGCACCGCCTCGTTCTCGAAGTTGAGGTCCGGCTGGTGGCTGAAGAAGCGGTGCCAGAAGAACTGCCGCCGGATCGGGTCGAAGGTCCAGTTGGAGGTCTCGGTGTCGATGAAGATGATCCGCGCGTCGGTGTACTTGTCGTCGGTGTCCGACCACACGTAGAAGTCGCCGTACGGCCCCTCCGGGTCGCTGCGCGAGGCCTGGAACCACGGGTGCTGGTCGCTCGTGTGGTTCATCACGAGGTCGGTGACGATCCGGATGCCCCGGGCGTGCGCCTGGTTGATCAGCTCCTTGAACTCCGGGAGCGTGCCGAACTCGGGCAGCACCTGGGTGTAGTCGGAGATGTCGTAGCCGCCGTCGCGCAGCGGGCTGGCGTAGAACGGCGGCAGCCACAGGCAGTCGATGCCGAGCCACTGGAGGTAGTCGAGCCGGTTCATGATGCCGGCGAAGTCGCCCTCGCCGGAGCCGGTCGAGTCGCCGAAGGCCCGCACGAGGACCTCGTAGAACACGGCCGTCCGGAACCACTCGGGGTCGTGGCGCAGTCCGGGCTGGTTCATCCCCAGCCCGGGGGTGCTGTGGCCCATCCCGGGGATGACGCTCACCACGGCCTCCTCAGGGACACGACGTGGCACGGTTCGACCTCGGGCCCGAGGCGCACGTAGACGTCGCGCTGCCAGGTCCAGGTCTGGTCGGTGACGTGGTCGTGGGCCTCGAGCGAGTCGCCGGGCTCGAAGCCGAGGGCCGGCAGGTCGAGCCGCAGCGTGCTCGCCCGGGTCGAGTGGGGGTCGAGGTTGGCCACGACGAGGACGACGTCCTCGGTGCCGTCCGCCAGCGTGCGCCGCTTGGAGAAGGCGAGGAAGTTCTCGTCGTCGACGTGGTGGAACCGGATGTTGCGCAACCGGTGCAGCGCGGGGTGTTCGCGGCGGACCGTGTTGAGCATGGTCAGCCAGCCGGCGAGCGACTGCCCCTCCTTGGTGCCGCCGGGCTCGTAGTCGGCCCAGCGGCGGTCCTTGAGCTCGTACTTCTCGTTGTCGATCTGCTCCTCGGCGCCCGGGCGGGCCACGTGCTCCATCAGCTCGTACCCGGCGTAGATGCCGTAGGTCGGGACCAGCGTGGCGGCCAGGGCGCTGCGGACCTTCCACGCCGCCGGGCCGCCGAACTGCATGTAAGGCGTGAGGATGTCGTGGGTCGTCGGCCAGAACGACGGACGCATGTACGCGGCGGCGTCGCCGGACAGCTCCGCGAGGTACTCGCGCAGCTCGCCGGCCGTGTTGCGCCACGCGTAGTACGTGTAGCTCTGCTGGAAGCCGACCTTGGCCAGGGTGTGCATCATCGCCGGCTTCGTGAACGCCTCGGCGAGCCAGATGACGTCCGGGTGGTCCTCGGCGACGTCGGCGATGAGCCACTGCCAGAACTCGACCGGCTTGGTGTGGGGGTTGTCGACCCGGAAGATCTCGACCCCGTGGTCGATCCAGACCTGGACCACCCGGCGGACCTCCCGGTAGATGCCCTCGGGGTCGTTGTCGAAGTTCAGCGGGTAGATGTCCTGGTACTTCTTCGGCGGGTTCTCGGCGTAGGCGATCGTGCCGTCGGCCCGGGTCGTGAACCACTCCGGGTGCTCGGCGACCCACGGGTGGTCCGGGGAGCACTGGAGGGCGAGGTCCATCGCCACCTCGAGGCCGAGATCCGCGGCCCGCGCGACGAAGGCGTCGAAGTCGTCGAAGTCGCCGAGGTCGGGGTGGATGGCGTCGTGGCCGCCGTCGGGGGAGCCGATGGCGTAGGGGCTGCCGGGGTCCTCGGGCCGCGCGTCGAGGGTGTTGTTCGGGCCCTTCTTCGCGGCCTGCCCGATGGGGTGCACCGGGGTGAGGTAGACGACGTCGAAGCCCATGTCGGCGATGGCGGGGAGGCGCTCGGCGGCGGTGCGGAGGGTCCCCGTGACCCAGCGGTGCTCCTTCTCGTCGTACCGCGCGCCCTCGCTGCGCGGGAAGAGCTCGTACCAGGCGCCGTAGAGCGCCCGCTCGCGCTCGACGAGCAGGGCGTGCTCGGCCGACGGCGAGACCTTCTCGCGCAGCGGCCGGGCGCCGAGCTCGGCCTCGACCGCCGCGTCGGTGCCGGCCCTGAGGCGGATCGTGGGCGGGCGGGACGCGTCGCGCAGGGTCCGCACGGCGTCGACGAGCACCTGCTCCTGGGCGGCGGTCCGGTCGACCTCGTCCAGGGCCCGTTCGAGGACGAGCGCGCCCTCCTCGAGCATCAGCTCGGTGTCGACGTCCGCCGCGACCTTGATCGTCGCGTCGTGCTCCCACGTGCCGTAGGGGTCCGACCACCCCTCGACCCGGTAGGACCACCAGCCCGTGCGGTCGGCGGAGACTCGGGCGACCCAGGTGTCGAGCCCCGGGTTGGTGCACGTCATCGGCAGCTGCCGCTCGACGCCGTCGGGGTCGGTGAGGACGAGCGTGGCGTTGACCGCGTCGTGGCCCTCGCGGAAGACGGTGGCCACGACCTCGATCTCCTCGCCGACGACGGCCTTCGCCGGGCGGGCTCCGTGGTCGACGCACGGTCTGACGTCCTGGACCGGGATTCGACCGATCGGGACCTGGGGCGGGGCGGTGCGGAGGGCATCACTCACCCCACCGAACCTACACGGACGCGCGTGGGTGGCGTGAGGTGCGGGACCCGCCGGTCCGCGGTCCGGTCAGGCGTGCCAGATGCGCTCGAGGTAGTCGCGCATCGAGCGGTCGGAGGAGAAGAAGCCGGAGCGCGCGACGTTGAGGATGGCAGCACGCGACCAGCCGTCCTCGTCGGCGTACGCGGCGTCCACCCGGGCCTGCGCGTCGAGGTAGGACTGGAAGTCCGCGAGGGCCATGAAGGCGTCCTCGTGCAGCAGGTTGTCGATGACCGGGGCGACGGCCTGGCGGTCGCCGTCGGTGAACCGTCCGCTCGCGAGGAGGTCGATCGTGCTGCGCAGGCGCGGGTTCTCCTCGTAGTACATCGAGGGCGAGTACCCGGGCCGGAGCCGCTCGACCTCGGGCTCGGTCATCCCGAAGAGGAAGAAGTTGTCGTCGCCGACGAGCCGCCGGATCTCGACGTTGGCGCCGTCGTCCGTGCCGATGGTCAGGGCACCGTTGAGGGCGAACTTCATGTTGCCGGTGCCCGAGGCCTCCTTGCCCGCGAGCGAGATCTGCTCGGAGAGGTCGGCGGCCGGGATGAGCTTCTCCGCGAGGGTGACGTTGTAGTTCGCCGGGAACGCGACCGAGAGCCGGCCGGCGACCGCGGGGTCGGTGTTGACGACGTCCGCCACGGCGTTGATGAGGAAGATGATCTCCTTGGCCATGTGGTAGCCCGGGGCCGCCTTCGCGCCGAAGATGAAGGTGCGTGGCGTCACCTGCTCGACCGGGACGCGACCGGAGACCACGTCGTCGTAGAGCGAGACGATGTGCAGCAGCTTGAGGGTCTGGCGCTTGTACTCGTGCAGCCGCTTGACCATGACGTCGAGCATCGTGTCGTGCGGCAGCTCGAGGCCGTCGCGCACCCGGAGCAGGTCGTGCAGCCGCTGCTTGTTCGCCTGCTTGACCCGGCGGAACTCGGCGCGGAAGCTCGCGTCCTCGGCGTACGGCTCGAGCTCGCGGAGGCGGTCGAGGTCGGTGACCCAGCCCTCGCCGAGGGTGTCCGTGAGCAGCTCGGAGAGCCGGCGGTTGGCGAGCCGGACGAAGCGCCGCGGGGTGACGCCGTTCGTGACGTTGGTGAACTTCTCAGGCCACAGTTGGCTGAAGTCGGGGAGCACCTTGTCGCGCAGCAGCTGGCTGTGCAGCTCGGCGACGCCGTTGACCTTCGCCCCGGCGACCGTCGCGAGGTAGGCCATCCGCACCGAGCGCTGGGGGTGCTCGCCGATGATCGACATCCGGCGCACCCGCATCTCGTCACCGGGAAAGGCCTCGCGGACCTCCTCGAGGAACTCCTCGTTGATCCGGTAGATGATCTCGAGGTGGCGGGGGAGGAGGCGGCCGAGCAGCTCGACCGGCCACACCTCGAGCGCCTCCGGCAGCAGCGTGTGGCAGGTGTAGGCGAAGCACTTCCGGGTGATCTCCCACGCCTCGTCCCACGCGAAGCCCTTGCGGTCGACGAGGATCCGCATCAGCTCGGGGATGGCGATCACGGGGTGGGTGTCGTTGAGCTGGAAGATGATCCGCTCGTGCAGGCGCCGGAGGTCGTAGTCGGCGGGCAGCGTGTTGTCGATGAAGTCGTGGAGCGAGCAGGCGACGAAGAAGTACTGCTGCTGGAGGCGCAGCTCCTTGCCCTGCGGCGTCGAGTCCTCCGGGTAGAGGACCTTCGAGATGTTCTCGGCGAAGGTCTGGGCGCGGACCGCCTGCGCGTAGTCGCCGGAGTTGAAGATCTGCAGGTCGAAGGCCTGGGTGGCGCGGGCGCTCCACAGCCGCAGCGTGTTGACCACGCCGTTGCGGAAGCCCGGGACCATGTAGTGGTAGGGCATCCCGAGCACCTGCCAGTCGGGCAGCCACCGGGTGCGCTCGCGACCCTGGGCGTCGGTGGTCGTCTCGGTGTGGCCTCCGAAGCTCACGAGCACCTGGCGCTCCGGGTGCGGGAACTCCCACGGGCTGCCGAGCGAGAGCCACGAGTCGGGCACCTCGACCTGGCGGTCCTCCTCGAAGGTCTGCCGGAAGATGCCGTACTCGTAGCGGATGCCGTAGCCGATGGTCGGCACGTCCATCGTCGCGAGCGAGTCCACGAAGCAGGCGGCGAGCCGGCCGAGGCCACCGTTGCCGAGGCCCGGCTCGACCTCCTGGGCGCGCAGGGTGGCGATGTCGATGCCGCAGCGGTGCATCGCCTCCTCGGCGATGTCCTGGAGGTTGGTCGCGAGGAGGTTGTTGCCGAGCTGGCGGCCGAGGAGGTACTCCGCCGACAGGTAGCCGACGGTCTTCTGCTGCGCCTGGCGGCGGCGGGCGCCGGTCTCGAGCCAGTCCGCCATGAGGTAGCGCCGCACCGTGCGGGCCAGGGCGAGGTACTGGTCGTTGACCGTGGACTGGGACAGCAGCGTGCCCTGGCCGTAGTTCAGCTCGCCGAGGAAGGTCTCGACGAAGCCGTCGACCGTGTTCGGCGGCTGGACGACGGGGCCGGAGGCCAGCGGGTGGCTGGTCCGGAACGCCGGACCGATCCGTCGCACGTCGGTCGACGGCGACTCGTCGGACACGACGGAGGGGGAGGGCACGGTGTCGGTCATCGGTGCGGTCCTTCGGGGCACGGTGGTGGTTCGGGCGCGGCGACGGTGGCGCGCTGACACAGGGTAGCGACCCGGTGCGGAAACGCTTGCACAGTTCGGTGGATGAGCGGCGTGCCGTGACGCGTGGGGCTCACGGGGCGGCGACCAGCCGGTCGCTGGTGACCTCGGCGAGCGTCGGGCAGCCGGTGAGGGCCATCGTCAGGTCGAGCTCGGCGGCGACGTTGCGCAGCACCTCGGCCACACCCTCCTCGCCGGCCAGGGCCAGTCCGTAGACGTGCGGGCGCCCGATGCCGACCGCCGTGGCCCCGAGGGCGAGGGCGACGAACGCGTCGGCGCCGGAGCGGACGCCGGAGTCGAGGACGACCGGCATCGCCGAGCCGCGGGAGCGCACCGCCTCGACGACACCGGGCAGCGCGTCGAGGGCGCCGACCGACCGGTCCACCTGCCGCCCACCGTGGTTCGAGACCCAGAGGCCGTCGACGCCGGCGTCGAGGGCCCGCGCGGCGTCGTCCGGGTCGAGCACGCCCTTGAGGACGACGGGCAGCGAGGTCAGCTCGCGCAGCCGCGGCAGGTCGGCCCAGGTGAGCGAGGGCCGCGAGAACACCTCGAGGAAGGTCTCGACGGCCGCCCGGGGCACCGGCGAGGTGAGGTTCTCGCGCGTGGTGCCGGGGTGGTTGCGGCTCATCGCGAGCAGGGTGCGGACGGCCGCGGGGGTCGGCCGCGGCTGCGGCTCCTCGGGTCCGTCAGCGGCGGCCGCGACCCGCTCGGCGACGAGCCGGCGGAAGACCGGGTCGGAGGTGTACTGCGCGATGCCCTCGCCGCGGGCGAACGGCAGGTGGCCGAGGTCAAGGTCGCGTGGGCGCCAGCCGAGGTATCCGGTGTCGAGGGTGACGACGAGGACCTCGGCGCCGCACGCCTCGGCGCGCCGGACGAGCGAGGCCGCGAGGTCGTCGTCGTTGCTCCAGTACAGCTGGTACCAGAACCCGTGGCCGCCGAGCTCGGCGGCCACCGTCTCCATCGGCACCGAGGCCTGGGTGGAGAGCACCGGGGTGACGCCCTGCCCCCGGGCGGCCCGGGCGACGGCGAGGTCGGCGTCGGGGTGGGCCGCGGAGAGGACGCCGATGGGGGAGACGAGCAGCGGGCTCGGGTGGCGCCGGCCGAACAGCTCGACCGACAGGTCGCGCTCGGCGGTGTCGACGAGCATCCTCGGCAGCACCCGCCACCGCTCGAAGGCCGCCCGGTTGGCGCGCGCGGTGGCCTCGCCGCCGGCGGACCCCGCGACGTAGGCGAAGCCGCGGCGCGACATCACCCGCTCGGCGGCCTCCTCGAGGCGGGTGCCGTCGGTCGGGACGGCGGGGCGCCGCCCGAACGAACCGGCCCGGTAGACGGCGGACTGGGCGAGGCGACCGATGCCTGGAGCGACCACGACCGCCTGTCTACCGGATGCGACCGTCCGGCGGTACCTCCGGTGGCGACCGGCTCCCGCGGCCCTAGGGTGCCGGTGTGCAGCGATTCGCCTGGGCCCCGTGGGGCCTGCTCCTCGTCGTCCTCGACCTGCGGGTCGGCCTCTGGGACGTCCTGCCCGACGTCGTCGGCTTCGCGTGGCTCGTCGTCGCGCTCACCGGTGCCGAGCGGGTGGGCCGCCCGTTCGTCCTCGCTCGCTCGGCGGCGATGGTCGGGGTGCCGGCGGCGCTGGTCACCGGGACCCCGCTGCTCGCCGTGAGCCGGCCCCTGCTCGTCGCGGCGCTCGTCGTCCAGGCGGCCGCCTTCGCCGTCGCGCTGTGGGCCCTGGCCTCCGGCGTCCTCGAGCACTCGGACGACGAGGCCGCGCGGCGCTGGGCCGCCCGGCTGCGCCCGGCGGCCGCCGCGCTCGGCGTCCTCCTCGTCCTCACCGACCCGGCCGTCTACCTCGTCACCTCGGCCTCGGCGCTCGCGGTGCCGGTCAGCCTGCTCTGGCTGCTCGCCCGGCTGGCCGAGGCGGTCGTCGGCGTGCTCGTCGTCGTCCTGCTCCAGCGGGTGGCCCGCTCGGGCGAGCTGAGGCCCGCCTGAGCGGGACCGCTCAGCGCAGGTAGGGGATCGTGCGGTCGAGCAGGCCGCGCTCCTTGAGCTCGGCGCGCAGCGGGATCTCGTCGTCGATCCAGCCGCTCTGCTTGATGCCCCAGAACGACGCGTGGTCGGGGCCGTAGCCGAGCAGCTGCTGGTGCAGGGGGCTCAGGCCCTTGAACCACTCGGAGTCCTGGTCGGCGACCGCCTCGTCGAGCGGGCGGATCCAGCGGTAGGTGTAACCGATGAACATCAGCTTCCGGATGCGCTCGCTCTTGTTCATCGAGCGGCTGTGCCAGATGCGCCGGTCGAAGATGAACGCGTCACCCGGCTCGAGGCACACCTCGGTGGCCCCCTCGGGCTCGATGATGGGGTCGCCCGGCTTCTCGGGGCGGCCGGCGAGCGTGTTGTTCTTGTGGCTGCCCGGGATGACCTTGGTGTTGCCGTAGCCCGGCTCGGAGAGGTCGGTCAGCGCGTAGCAGATCTTCGTCATGAACATCGGGCGCACGTCCATGTCGATGTCGGAGTTCTGCCGGTAGCCGTCCTGGTGCCAGTTCCAGAAGGGCGGCTCGTCCTTCGGCGGGTTGACGTCGATGTGGTTGTGGTGCGTGTAGATGTTCCAGCCCATGGTCCCCCAGATGTAGGGGAAGGTCGTGGGCCAGGTGAGCAGCTCGGGGAAGCGCGGGTCCTTGTGCAGCCACCCCATGACGTGGATGGAGCGGTCCGGGCGCAGCTCGCCGGCGGCCTCCTCCTCGGCGTAGATGCGGTCGACCGCGTCCTCGAAGTACGCGCGGTCCTCCTCGGGGAGGGCGTTCTTGATGACGACGAAGCCGTCGCGGTCGTACTGCTCGCGGATGGCGGGGTCGATCGGCTCGAAGCCGGTCGGCGCGGGCGCGGTCGCGGTCATGCTCGGGTGCTCCTCGGTCTCGTGGGCGGGATGCGGTGGCTGCGGTCAGTCTAGGACGGGCCGCTGGCGTAGAGACGCAAGGTCATCGCCGGCACGACCGCTCCGCCGTCGACCGGCTCGCCGTCCGCGGGGGGCCGCTCCCACGCGCTGTCCCACACCAGCCGGTACCCGCCGGTGGTCGGCAGCGTCACCTCGACCGGGTGCGCCGCACCGTTGACGACGAGGAGCGCCCCGGCCTGGTCGTCGGCCGGCGCGGCGAGGGCCATCTGGAGCACCCGGACGCCGCCGTCGTGCCAGCGGTCGCCCATCGGTGCTCCGTCGGCGGCGAACCACGCGACGTCGAGCGTGCCGTCGTCGTCGACCTCGCGGCCGGTGAGCCAGGTGCGCTGGCGCAGCACGGGCATCGTGCGGCGCAGGGCGGTGAGGTGCCGGGTCGTCGCGAGCAGGTCCTCCTGCCACGGCGCGAGGGACCAGTCGACCCACGACAGCTCGTTGTCCTGGCAGTAGGGGTTGTTGTTCCCGTGCTGCGTGCGACCCAGCTCGTCGCCGGCGGTGAGCATCGGGACGCCCTGGGAGAGGAACAACGTGCCGAGCAGCCCCCGCATCGCCCGCCGACGCGCCTCGAGCACCTCGGGGTCGTCGGTCGGGCCCTCCGTGCCGTGGTTCCAGGAGCCGTTGCCGTCCGACCCGTCGTGGTTGCCCTCGCCGTTGGCGTCGTTGTGCTTGTGGTCGTGGGCGACGAGGTCGGCGAGGGTGAAGCCGTCGTGGGCGGTGACGAAGTTGACCGACGCGGTCGGGCCGCGGTCGCGGGCCCCGAAGAGGTCGCGCGAGCCGGTGAGCCGGGTGGCCAGCTCGCGGGCGTCGTGGCCGCGCAGGCCGTGGGCCTGGGCGCGGGCGTCACCGACCCAGAACCGGCGGGCCGTGTCACGGAAGCGGTCGTTCCACTCGAGGAACGGCGGCGGGAACTGCCCGGTGCGCCACCCGTGCATCCCGAGGTCCCACGGCTCGGCGACGAGCATCACCCGCGAGAGGACGGGGTCGGTGCGCAGGGCGACGAGGAAGGGGTGGTCGGGGTCGAAGTCGTCGCCGCGGCCCCGGCCGAGGGCCACCGCGAGGTCGAACCGGAAACCGTCGACGTGGTACTCCTGCACCCAGTGCCGCAGGCTGTCGAGGACCATCCGGCAGACGACGGGGTGGCGCAGGTCGAGGGTGTTGCCGCACCCGGTGACGTCGATGTCGCGGCCGCGCTCGTCGAGCCGGTAGTAGGCGCGCTGGTCCAGGCCGCGCCACGACAGCGTCGCGCCGGTGCGGCCCTGCTCGGCGGTGTGGTTGAAGACGACGTCGAGGACCACCTCGAGCCCGGCCGCGTGGAGCAGCTTGACCATGCCCTTGACCTCGTCGACGACGCCCTGCGGGTCCGCCGCGGCGGCGTACGGCGCGTGCGGCGCGAGGAAGCCGAGGGTGTTGTAACCCCAGTGGTTGGTCAGCCCGCGCCGGACGAGGTGCGGCTCGTGGGTGAACGCGTGGACCGGCAGCAGCTCGACGGCGGTGACGCCGAGCGAGAGGAGGTGCTCGACCGACGCCGGGTGCGCCAGGCCGGCGTAGGTGCCCCGCAGGGCCTCCGGGACGCCCGGGTGGAGCATCGTCTGGTTGCGGACGTGCACCTCGTACAGGACGGTCTCGCTGCGCGAGCGGCCGGGGGCGCGGTCCTCGCCCCAGTCGAAGGCGTGGTCGACGACGACGCACCGCGGGACGTGGCCGCGGCTGTCGAGGGCCGAGCGCCGCTCGAGGTCGCCGTGCCACGTCGCGTCGACGTGGTGGCCGTACACCTCCGGCCCCCACGTCACGTCCCCCTCGACCGCGCCCGCGTACGGGTCGAGCAGGAGCTTGGTCGGGTTGTGGTGCAGGCCGTGGTCGGGGTCCCACGGGCCGTCGACGCGCAGGCCGTACCGCGTCCCCGGACCCATCCCCGGGACGAACCCGAACCACCATCCGTGGGCGCGCTCGCGCAGCGGCACGCGGCGCTCGCTCGCACCCTCGCCGTCGCCGGCCTCGAAGAGGCAGACGTCGACGCCGTCCGCGTGCCCGGCGTAGACCGCCACGTCCGCGCCGCCGGGGACGAGCGTCACCCCGGGCGGGGGCGGCAGGTCGCGGGTCGTCGGCCCGGGCGGGGCGGGACGCGTCGGCATGGCCGCACCCTAGCCGTGGGCGGCGCGGCGCGAGGGCGGGTGTCTCAGGCCCGCAGGGCCTTCGCGAGGTCGGTCACGTGCTCGACGAGCAGCCCCATGTCCTCGTCGGTGTGGGCGAGCGAGACGAGCCACTGCTCGTCGAGCCCGGGCGGGGTGAGGATGTTGCGGTTGACGCCCCACAGCCACGACAGCTCGGCCATCGCGAAGTCCGTCGCCTTGTAGTCGCGGTACGTGCGCACCGGCGCCGTCGACCACGTGACGCAGCCCTTGACGCCCAGCCCGACCGTGTGGGCGGGCAGCTCGTACGCGTCGATGACGTCGTCGATGGCCGACAGGGCACGGACGTTGACGGCCTCGGTGTCGGCGAGCGCCTCGGCGGTGCTGATCTCGTCGACCGCCTTCGCCGCGGCCATGACCAGCGGGTTGCCGTTGTAGGTGCCGAAGTGGGCCATCCGCCCGTCGACGACGACCTCCATCACCTCGCGCGTGCCACCGAACGCGGCGAGCGGCAGGCCGCCGCCGATCGACTTGGCGAGGGTGATGAGGTCGGGCTTGACCCCGAGGCGCTGGGCGGCGCCGGCGTACCCGGCGGTGAGGCCGGTCTTCACCTCGTCGAAGAGGAGGACGACGCCGTGCTCGTCGCACAGCTGCCGCACGCCGGCGAGGTAGCCGGCGTCGGGCACGACGATCGAGAGGTTCTCGACGACCGGCTCGACGACCATGACGGCGACCTCGCGGCCGTGCTCGGCGAGGACCGCGCGCAGCCGGTCGAGGTCGTTGTAGGGGACGACGTGGACGGTGCCCGCCTCGACGTCGAACGGCACCTCGGGCACCGGCGCGTCGGCCGGGCCGATGTTCGCGAGCTCGGGCTTGACCGAGACCTGGAGGGCGTCGTAGCCGCCGTGGTAGCCGCCCTCGATCTTCACGACGGCCTTGCGGCCGGTGTACGCACGCGCGGCGCGGATGGCGTACATCAGCGACTCGGTGCCGGAGTTCGTGAAGCGGATCATGTCGAGGCCGAAGCGGGCGCAGAACCGCTCGCTCATCTCGGTGGCCTGCGGCGAGGGGGTGACGAAGAGGGTCCCGGTCTCGGTGAGCGCGCGCTGGACGTGCTCGACGACCACGGGGTTGAGGTGGCCGACGAGCATCGCGCCGAAGCCCATCGACAGGTCGAGCATCCGTCGGCCGTCGACGTCGGTGAGCCACGCGCCGCGGGCGGACTGCACCGAGACCGGGTAGGGGTCCCAATGCTGGAACGAGGAGGTGACCCCGAGCGGCAGGGTGCGGGCCGCGCGCTCGTTGTGCTCGCCGGAGGCCGGGGTGCTACCGGTGAAGCGCTCCCACTCGGCCGCGAGCAGCGACTCGACGCGCGCCGGGTCGACCGGGCGGCTGCTCGCGGGAAGACGGCGGTAGGTGGCCGGGTCGTGCGCGGGGTAGGGGCGGGCGGTGGTCTCGGTCGCGGACATCGTCACTGTCTCCTGGGCTTGTGGAATCCGTGGCGGTAGGGGGTCTGGTATGCGGCATCCCGCAGGTCTCCCGGCAATGTACTACTGGATCCGCCATTTCGGCCATCCAGGCACCGCGGGACTCCCGGCCCGTCCCACCCCGCCCCGGCCGGGGCCTCGCCGCCGGTGGCTACGGTGGTGCCATGACCGACCCCACCTCGCTGCCCAACTTCCCGCCGCCCCCGGACGAGCACCCGCTGCGGGGCCGGGTCCTCGACGTCCTCGTCGACCTCGGGCTCGGGCCGAACATCGACGGCGACGGCGACGTCGCCTTCACCGTCAACGACCAGCAGCTCTTCGTCCGCTGCACCGAGGGCGACGTCGAGATCATGCGGCTGTTCGGGCAGTGGCAGATCCAGGACGAGCTCGTCGCCGACCGGCTCAAGCTGCACGAGACGTGCAACGAGATCAACCTGCACATGAACCACGTGAAGACGGGCATCGCGGGCACGACGCTCGTCGTCACCGGCGAGCACGTCGTCACCGCGGGCGCCGACCTCTCGGTCCTCACCCAGGTCTCCATCCAGGTCGTCCTCTCCGCCGTGCACCTCTGGCACCAGCGGATGCTCGGCATCGACCCGGAGACCGGCCAGCCGCTGGAGGACGGGCAGTGACCGACCTCGTCCGCCTCGAGGTCGAGGGCGGCATCGGCACGATCCGGATCGACCGCCCGCCGATGAACGCGCTCAACGCCGAGATCCAGCACGGGCTCGTCGCGGCCTGCCGCGAGGCGGCCGAGCGGCGCGACGTCGCGGCCGTCGTCGTCCACGGCGGCGAGAAGGTGTTCGCCGCGGGCGCCGACATCAAGGAGATGGAGACGATGTCGTACACCGACATGGTCGACCACTCCGCGCTGCTCCAGGACTTCACGAAGGCGCTCGCCGGCCTGCCCAAGCCGACCGTCGCCGCGATCACCGGCTACGCGCTCGGGGGCGGCTGCGAGGTCGCGCTGGCCTGCGACTGGCGGGGCGTCGCCGGCGGCGCGAAGGTCGGGCACCCCGCGATCCACCACCGCCTCATCCCCGGCGCCGGCGGCACCCAGCGCCTCGCCCGCCTCGTCGGTCCGGCCCGGGCCAAGGACCTCGTCCTCTCCGGCCGGTTCGTCGACGCCGAGGAGGCCCTGGCCATCGGTCTCGCCGACCGGGTCGTCCCCGCGGCCGAGGTGTACGAGACCGCCCGCGCGCTCGTCGCCCGGTACGTCGGCGGCCCGGCCTACGCCCTGCGCGCGGCGAAGGAGGCCATCGACCGGGGCCTGGAGGTCGACCTCGAGACGGGCCTGGAGATCGAGCGCACCCTCTTCGCCGGGCTCTTCGCGACGCAGGACCGCGCCACCGGCATGCGTCACTTCGTCGAGAAGGGCAAGGGCCCGGCGCCGTTCGAGGGCGCCTGAGCGTGGTCCCGGACGCCCGGCCTCAGCCGTCCGTGCCCGCGTGCCGCCCGCCGTGCCGGGCCCGCAGGTCGGCCCGCTTGGCCACGACGGTCGCGGCGTGCTCCGGGCGCGCCATGAGCTCGAGGTCCTGCAGGAGCGCGTCGATGCGGGCGGGCACCTGGAGGCCGTCCGCGCCGTAGTGCGCCACCTCGTCGAGGGCGAGGTCGAGCATCCCGGCGAAGGTCGGGGGGCGGTCGAGGACGCGGACCGTGCCCCGGCCGTCGACGAGGTATGCCGACCGGTCCGGGCGCAGGGCGGCGACCCGCAGGACGCGGTGCAGCTCGTCGAGCACCTGCACGGCCGTCGTCGGGTCGTTGACCCCGGGGGACAGTGCCCGCTCGGCGATGTCGACGAGCTGCCGCAGCCCGAACTCGGGGTCCTGCTGGAGCGTGCGTTCGCGACCGAGGCCGACGGCGTCGCGGACCGCCTCGGCGACGTCGTCGCCGGCGTGCGCGCCGTGGACGATCGCGAGCGGCTGGCCGCGGTGACGGACCTCGCCGGCGCGGGTCAGCAGCTCGACGACCACCCCGGCCCGTTCGGCACACTCGACGAGACCGGTGTAGTGGACGCGCTGGACGACCCCGTGCCGCTCGCCGGTCGTCACGGTGAGCGTCGGCCCGGGCTGCTGCGCCCACGACGGCGGCACCGCGGAGGTGTCGTCCCACTCGGCCGCCGAGCCGCGCTCGAGGGAGCGGACGGTGTGCGCGGCGATCCGGTCGATGACCTGGTCGACCCGGATCGAGTCGGTGATGTGGTGGATGAAGGCGAGGAAGAGGGCGACGCTCGCGAGGACGAGACCGAAGGCCGCCGTCACCGACAGCTGGGGGACGAAGGGGCTGCCTCCGGCCCGCACGTCGCGCAGCACCATGAGCGCGAAGACGAACGAGGAGATGAAGACCCCGAGGGTGACCTGCACGACGCGGCTGCCGAGGAACCCGGAGAGCAGGCGCGGGGTGAACTGGCTGCTCGCCAGCTGCATGACGACCATCGTGATCGAGAACACCAGCCCGGTCACCGAGATCATCGCGCTGGCGATCGTGCCGAGGAGGCTGCGCGCGGAGTCGGCGTTCCCCCCGAAGAGGTAGTCGACGTCGCCGAGGAGGTGCTCGTCGACGAGGGGGAGCAGGACACCGGCCAGCACCGAGAGCGCCACGACGACGGCCGGCAGCACCCAGAACGGGCGCCAGAGGGCCTCCCACCAGCCGACCGTCTCGGGGTCGCCCAACGGCCCGACGGTGCGCCGCACCGATCCCGGTCCGACCGCGTCCTCGCTGCTCACGGGTCCGATCCTGACAGACCCGTGCCGCGTCACCGCGGTGTTCCCCTCGGGCGGGGTGGTGACCGTCACGCCGCCTCGGTGGTGAACGAGCGCTCACCGGCTGAGAGGATGGTCGGCACGTGCGCCGGGCACCCCCGTGCGCGTGACCACCCAAGCGACAGGAAGAGGACGAGGGACGGATGAACATCGTCGTCTGCGTCAAGTACGTCCCGGACGCGCAGTCCGAGCGGACGTTCCAGGAGTCCGACAACACCGTCGACCGGGCGGCCGCCGACGGCCTGCTCTCCGAGCTCGACGAGTACGCCGTCGAGGAGGCCCTCAAGATCGTCGAGGCCGCCGGCGAGGGCGAGGTCACCGTCGTCACGGTCGGTCCCGAGGCCGCCGCGGACGCCATCAAGAAGGCCCTCCAGATGGGCGCCGATAAGGCCGTCCACGTCCAGGACGACGCCATCCACGGCTCGGACGCCGTCGGCACCTCGCTCGTCCTCGCCAAGGCCGTCGAGAAGGTCACCGACGGCAGCCCGGAGCTCGTCCTCACCGGGATGTCCTCGACCGACGGCGTCATGGGGGTCGTCCCGGCGATGCTCGCCGAGCGGCTCGGCCTCCCGCAGGTCACCTACGCCTCCGAGCTCACCGTCGGCGACGGCAGCGTGACCATCCGCCGCGACGGCGACACCGCCTCCGAGACCATCGAGGCGTCCCTGCCGGCGCTCGTCTCGGTCACCGACCAGATCAACGAGCCGCGCTACCCCTCGTTCAAGGGGATCATGGCCGCCAAGAAGAAGCCGGTCGAGACGTGGTCGCTCGCCGACCTCGGTGTCGACGCGTCGGACGTGGGCCTCGAGGCCGCCTGGACCTCGGTCGTCGCGTTCGCCAAGCGTCCGCCGCGCGAGCAGGGCCAGATCGTCACCGACGAGGGAGACGGCGGCACGAAGCTCGCCGAGTTCCTCAGCGCCCAGAAGTTCCTCTGACCGCGGCCGCCCCAGCAGACCAGGAGCACACACACCATGGCTGAAGTCCTCGTCCTCGCCGACCACGCCGGTGGTCGCCTGCGCAAGGCGACCGCCGAGCTGCTGACCCTCGCCCGCCGTCTCGGCGAGCCGTCCGCGGTGCACGTGGGTCCCGGCGCCGCGACCGCCCAGAAGACCTACGCGAAGTACGGCGCGCACAAGGTGTACGTCGTCGACGACGCCGACGCCGCGTCCTACCTCGTCGCGCCGCAGGCGGAGATCCTCGCGGCGATCATCGAGAAGGTCTCTCCCGCAGCGGTGCTCATCCCGAGCAATGCCGCGGGCAAGGAGATCGCCGCGCGCCTCGCCATCAAGACCGGCTCCGGGATGATCACCGACGCCGTCGACGTCCGCGCCGGCGACGACGGCACCCCCGAGACCACGCAGTCGGTGTTCGCCGGCTCGTACACGGTGACGGCGAAGGTGACGACGGGCACCCCGATCATCTGCGTCAAGCCGAACTCGGCCTCCATCGAGGCGGCCCCGGAGGACGCCGCGCTCGAGCCCGTCGAGGTGAGCGTCAGCGAGGCCGCGAAGGCCGCCCGGATCACCGACTCCCAGCCGAAGAAGGCCACCGGCCGCCCCGAGCTCACCGAGGCCGCGATCGTCGTCTCCGGCGGCCGCGGCACCGGCGGCGACTTCGGTCCGGTCGAGGAGTTCGCCGACTCGCTCGGCGCCGCCGTCGGCGCGAGCCGCGCGGCGGTCGACGCCGGCTGGTACCCGCACAGCAACCAGGTCGGCCAGACCGGCAAGCAGGTCTCGCCGCAGCTCTACGTCGCGGCCGGCATCTCCGGCGCGATCCAGCACCGGGCCGGCATGCAGACCTCGAAGACCATCGTCGCCGTCAACAAGGACGAGGAGGCGCCGATCTTCGAGCTCGTCGACTTCGGCGTCGTCGGCGACCTCTTCTCGGTCCTGCCGCAGGCGACGTCCGAGGTCAGGAAGCGCAAGGGCTGACGGCGGGGCGGTACGGTCGGCCGATGGGGCAATCGCCACGGCTGCTGCACACCGTCCTCGACACCACCGACGTCCGGGGCAGCGCCGAGTTCTGGCGCGAGCTGCTCGGCCTCGTCTACCGTCCGGGCGACGAGCCGCCGGCCGACGGCGAGCCCGACGACGCCGACTGGCTGGTCCTCACCGAGGCCGACGGCACGCGGCGGCTCGCCTTCCAGGAGGTCGAGGAGCTGACCCCGACGACGTGGCCGGACCACGAGGTGCCGATGCAGCTGCACCTCGACCTCCTCGTCGACGACCGCGACGACCTCGAGCGGCAGCGGTCCCGGGCCGAGGCGCTCGGGGCCCGGCTGCTGCTCGACCGCACCGACGACCCCGACGAACCGCTCTACGTCCTCGCCGACCCCTCGGGTCATCCGTTCTGCCTCTTCCCGGGCTGACGCCGGGCGCCGGTCGGACCCGGTGCGAAACGTAGACTCGACCCTCGTGACGCATTACCTCGACCACGCGGCGACCACGCCGATGCTCCCCGCCGCAGTCGAGGCGTTCGTCGAGTCGGCCGGCCGGGTCGGCAACGCCTCCTCGCTGCACACCGCCGGCCGCGCGGCCCGCAAGACGGTCGAGGAGTCCCGCGAGCGGATCGCCGCGGCGCTCGGCTGCCGGCCCTCCGAGGTCGTCTTCACCTCCGGCGGCACCGAGTCCGACAACCTCGCGGTCAAGGGCACCTGGGCCGCCCGCCGCGACGCCGACCCCCGGCGAACCCGGGTCGTCACGAGCGCCATCGAGCACCACGCCGTCCTCGACCCCGTCGAGTTCCTCGTCGAGCACCGGGGCGCCACCGTCTCGTGGCTGGAGCCCGACCGGTGCGGCCACCTCGCCGTCGACGACCTGCGCGCGGTCCTCGCCGAGCACGCGGACGACGCCGCGGTCGTCTCGGTCATGTGGGCCAACAACGAGGTCGGCACCGTCCAGGCGGTCGCCGAGCTCGCCGCCGTGGCCCGCGAGCACGGGGTGCCCTTCCACACCGACGCGGTCCAGGCCGTCGCGCACCTCCCCGTGCGCTTCGAGGAGTCCGGCGCCGACCTCATGACGGTGACGGCGCACAAGCTCGGCGGGCCGCTCGGGGTCGGCGCGCTCGTCGCCCGCCGGGACGCCGTCCTCGTGCCCCAGCTGCACGGCGGTGGCCAGGAGCGGCAGGTGCGCAGCGGCACCCTCGACGTGCCGGCGATCCACGCGTTCGCCGTCGCGCTCGAGGAGACGGTCGGCACGCGGGACGTCGAGGCCAAGCGGGTCCTCGGGCTGCGCGACCGGCTCGTCGAGGGGGCCCTCGGCCTCGACCTCGGCATCACGGTCAGCGGGTGCTGGCGTCCCGGCGACGGTACCGGGCGGCTGCCCGGCAACGCCCACCTGCTCGTCCCCGGGTGCGAGGGCGACTCGCTCCTCTACCTCCTCGACGCCGCCGGCGTCGAGTGCAGCACGGGCTCGGCCTGCCAGGCCGGGGTGCCGCAGCCGAGCCACGTCCTGCTGGCCATGGGATACCCCGAGGCCGACGCCCGTGGTGCGCTGCGCCTCTCGCTGGGCCACACCTCGACCGACGCCGACGTCGACGCCTTCCTCGCCGCCCTGCCCGGGGTCGTCGAGCGCGCCCGGAGGGCCGGGGGGCTCCTCTGATGCGCGTCGTCGCCGCGATGTCCGGTGGGGTCGACTCCGCGGTCGCGGCGGCCCGGATGCTCGACGCCGGGCACGAGGTCGTCGGCGTCCACCTCGCGCTCTCGCGCAGCGCCGCGACCCTGCGCGAGTCGGCCCGCGGGTGCTGCACGATCGAGGACGCCGGCGACGCGCGCCGCGTCGCCGACCGGCTCGGCATCCCGTTCTACGTGTGGGACCTCGCCGCCCGCTTCGAGCGCGACGTCGTCGAGGACTTCGTCGCCGAGTACGCGGCCGGCCGCACCCCGAACCCGTGCCTGCGCTGCAACGAGAAGATCAAGTTCGCCGGGCTGCTCGACAAGGCGGTCGCGCTCGGCTTCGACGCGGTCGCCACCGGGCACTACGCACGAGTCGTCGAGGGGGCCACCGGGCGCGAGCTGCACCGAGCGGCCGACGTCGCGAAGGACCAGTCCTACGTCCTCGGCGTGCTCGACGCCGACCAGCTGGCCCGGGCCTTCTTCCCGCTCGGCGACCTCACCAAGCCGCAGGTCCGCGAGGAGGCGGCCGCCCGCGGCTTCTCGGTCGCGCGGAAGCCGGACAGCCACGACATCTGCTTCGTCCCGGACGGCGACACCCGGGCCTGGCTGTCCCGACGGCTCGGCGAGCGCCCCGGCGAGCTCGTCGACGCGATCTCCGGCGAGGTGGTCGGCGAGCACGCCGGCGCCCACGGCTTCACGGTCGGGCAGAGGCGCGGGCTCGGCATCGACCGCTCGCGCCTGGACGGCGAGCCGCGCTACGTCGTCGAGGTCGACGCGCCCCGCAACCGCGTGCTCGTCGGCACCTCCGACCTGCTCGGGGTCGACGTGGTCGACGGCGCGCACCTGCGCTGGTGCGGACCGGCCCCGGAGGGCGAGGTCGCGGTCGGAGCCCAGGTGCGCGCCCACGGGGCCGAGGTGGGCGCCCGCGCCCTGGTCGACGGTGACGCGGTCCGGGTGCGACTGGCCGAGCGGGTGCGTGGGGTCGCTCCGGGGCAGTCGGTGGTCCTCTACGACGGCACCCGCGTCGTCGGCTCGGCGACCATCACGGCCACCTCCCGTGCCGCCTGACCCCGACGGGCCCGACCCGCGGGGGCGGCTGGTCGCCGACCGCGCGGCCCTGCTCGACCGGCTCGCGGGGATGGAGGACGACATGGCCCGGCTCGTCGCGGCGTCGGTGGACTCCAACGCCGACGACGAGCACGACCCCGAGGGCCAGACCATCGCGTACGAGCGCTCGCAGCTCGCGGCGCTCACCGCGGGGCTGCGGGCGCACCTCGGCGAGCTCGACGCCGCGCTGGTCCGGGTCGAGGAGGGGCGCTACGGCCTCTGCACGGTGTGCGGCGAGCCGATCCCCGACGGCCGGCTCGAGGCGCGGCCGACCGCCCGCACCTGTGTGCGGCACGCCGGGTGACGGGTCACCCGCTACGCCGGCGGCCGCCGAGGATCGCCAGGGCGAGGCCCGCGAAGGAGACGAGCGGCCCCACGACGGCCCAGAAGGTGACCCCGGTCATCGGGCTGCCACCGACGTAGCCGAGGCCCTGGAGCATCCACAGGAGGCCGAGGAGGACGAGGACGACACCGATGACCACGGAGACCGGACGGCTCATGCTCGAAGGCTAGCCGTGGGGTGAGCCGGGACAAGGAATAGTTGAACTGTCAACTACTGTTGGACGGGGCGAGCCTCCACCCGGAGGATGACCACGAGGAGCGTGAGTGACATGCCGGCCGTGACCGTCGAGAACATCCTGACCCTGCCGAGGGTCTCCGAGCCCGTCGCGACGGCGGTCTCCCGCCCCGTGCGCTCGGTGACGACCGCACCCCAGGGCTACGAGGGGGAGGGCTTCCCGGTGCGCCGCGCGTTCGCCGGCGTCGACCTCGCCGCCCTCGACCCGTTCATCCACATGGACCAGATGGGCGAGGTCGAGTACGCGCCGGGCGAGCCGAAGGGCACCGCGTGGCACCCGCACCGCGGCTTCGAGACCGTCACCTACATCATCGACGGCACCTTCGTGCACCGCGACAGCAACGGTGGCGGTGGCGTCATTACCAACGGCGACACGCAGTGGATGACGGCGGGCTCCGGCCTGCTGCACATCGAGGTGCCGCCGGAGGAGCTGGTCGTCAGCGGCGGTCTCTTCCACGGCCTCCAGCTGTGGGTCAACCTGCCGAAGGCGCAGAAGATGTCGCCCCCGCGCTACCAGGACATCCGCGGCGGCGACGTCGCCCTGCTCTCGAGCCCGGACGGCGGGGCGCTGGTGCGCGTCATCGCCGGCGAGCTCGACGGCCACCAGGGGCCGGGCATCACGCACACCCCGATCGTCGCGCTGCACGTCACCGTGGCGCCGGGGGCGCGGGTGCGGCTCCCGTGGAACCCGGAGTACAACGCGCTCGTGTACGCGCTGGGCGGCAAGGGCTCGGTCGGTCCCGACCGTCGTCCGCTGCGGATGGGCCAGCTCGCGGTGCTCGGCGGCGGTGACGTCGTCGAGGTGGGTGCCGACGAGAGCCAGGAGTCGCGCAGCCCGAGCCTCGACCTGTACATCCTCGGCGGCCGCCCGATCCGCGAGCCCGTCGCGGCCTACGGCCCGTTCGTCATGAACACCCGCGCCGAGCTGGTGCAGGCGTTCGAGGACTTCCAGGCGGGCCGGCTCGGCACCATCCCGACCGAGCCGCACCCTGGCCACGACGTCCTCTGACCCCGACCACGCCGCCCCCGCCACCGGCCAGGTGGCGGGGGCGGCGTCGTCAGCGGCCGCGGTTGCGCGGGTGCTGCCGGGCCTGCCGCTCGTTGCCCCGGCGGTAGTCGCCGGTGACCCGGGTCATGAGCTCCTGGGGGTCCGTGCGCTCGACGTCGTCGAGGAAGTCGCGCGCCCGCGTGCCGCGGAGCACGGTGGCCACCCGCCCGCCGTGGGAGATGACGACCTCCTCGCCGCGGCGGCGGTACGCGAAGCCCTCGGGTGCCGGCACGTCGGCCAGCCTATGGTGACCGGCTCACCCTTCGTCGGAGGCCGCCACCTCGCCGTGCCGGGCCAGGGCCACAGCGCCCGCGAGCGCGAGCGTGACGCAGTGATGTGGACGGGTCGTCCACCGTCGGTGGGAGGCGCGATGATGACCCCGTGACCCTCGCCCTACGCCCCTCCTGCGAGTGCTGTGACCTCGACCTGCCCGCGGATGCCGTCGGCGCCGTGATCTGCTCCTTCGAGTGCACCTTCTGTACCGGCTGCGCGGAGCACCTCGGCCGCGTGTGCCCGAACTGCGGAGGGGAGTTCATGCCGCGGCCCACGCGGGTCGGCGATGCGCTGCGGCGCGCACCGGCCTCCACCGAGCGGGTCGTCCGCGACGAGCCCTGCCCCGGCCGCGGGTACGGCGGGGGCGCGGCACCGGCCACCGAGCGGCTGACCCGCAAACCGGAACGGGCCACGGCCGACCGCGCCGCCCTCGACGCCCTCCTCGACGAGGTGCTGGCCGGGACGCTCTCGACGGTCGTCGACGGCCGGCCGTGGGTGGTCCCGATGCTCTTCGCCCGCGACGGCGACCGCATCCTCCTCCACGGCTCGACAGGTGCCGGCGCCCTCCGCCAGGTCGCGGCGGGCGCCCCCGCGGCGCTCACCGTCGTCTCGGTCGACGGGCTGGTCGTCGCGCACACGACCTTCGAGTCCTCGGCGAACTACCGCTCGGCGGTCGTCCACGGCGAGCTGGTCACCCTCGGCGACGCCGACCGCGAGCGCGCCCTCGAGGTGCTCTCCGAGCGGCTGCTGCCCGGACGGACCACCGAGGTGCGGCCGATGACGCGACGCGAGCAGGTCGCGACCCTCGCGATGGCCCTGCCGATCACCGACGGGCGGTGGGTCCTCAAGGCCCGCTCCGGCGGCCCGGGCGACCCCGACGAGGAGACGACCGCGTGGACCGGCGTCGTCCCCCTGCGCACGGTCGCCGGCGACCCGGAGCCGTCCCCCCACGCCCTGTCGACCGCGGCCGAGGTGCCGGCCTCCGTCCGCGGTCTCGTCACGCGGTGGGGCCGGTGAGTGCCGCGGCGGAGCCGGTCGGGGTGCGCGCGACCGGGATCGGGTCGTGGCCGGGCACCTCCGCCGGTGAGGCGGTGCGGACCGTCCGCGACCTGCTCCTCGACGGCGGCGGTGACGGCCTCGGGCTCCCGTTCCTCCCGGAGACCCCGGGGCGGGGGCCCGGCGCCGACCTGGTCGGGCGGGCCGCGGGGATCCTCGTCGACCTGCCCGTCGACCTCCAGCCGAGCGGGTGGCGCCTCGTCGACCGCCCGGGCCGGGACGCCGGGCGCACCGCGGCGCTGCTGCGCGAGGACCTCGACGAGCTCGCCGAGGCCTACGACGGGTACGCCGGTCCGCTCAAGGTCCAGGTCTGCGGGCCGTGGACCCTCGCCGCCACCCTCGAGCTCACCCGCGGCGAGCGGGTCGTCACCGACCCCGGGGCCGCCGCCGACCTCGTCGCCTCGCTCGCCGAGGGGATCCGCGCCCACGTCGCCGACGTGCGCCGCCTCGTGCCCGGCGCCGACGTCGTGCTCCAGCTCGACGAGCCGTCCCTGAGCGCCGTCCTCGAGGGAGCGCTGCCGACCGCCTCCGGGTACGGCCGGGTCCGGGCCGTCGACCGGCAGGTGGTCGCCGATGGGTTGCGCGACGTCCTCGCGGCGCACGACGGGCCGACCGTCCTCCACTCCTGCCACCCGCGGGCCCCCATCCCGCTGCTGCGCTCCGTGGGCGCCGGCGCGCTCGCGCTCGACCTCACGGCTGCCTCGCCGGCCCGCTGGGAGTCGGTCGCCGCGAGCGCCGAGGCGGGGGTCGGCCTGTACGCCGGGGTGCTCGCGACCGACGGCTCGACGACCGGCGCCGCGGCCGCCCGGACCCTCCTCGACGGCCTGGAGCGGGCCGGGCTCGACCCCGCCGCCGTCCCCGGCCTCGTCGTCACCCCCACCTGCGGCCTGGCCGGGCTCACACCGGAGGGGGCCCGCGACGTTCTCCGGACGGCGCTCGAGACCGCGCGCCGAGTCGCCGAGGAGACGGAGTCCTGATGGTCCAGCCGCGGGTGCCCTGGCAGGTCAAGTTCGTCGCGCTCGTCCTCATCTGGGGGTCGAGCTTCCTCCTCATGAAGGTCGGCCTCGAGTCCCTCGACCCGGTCCAGATCTCCGGGCTGCGCATCCTCGCCGGCGCGGTCGTCGTCACCGGACTCCTCCTCGCCGGCGGCGGGCGGCTGCCCACCGGGCGCCGGGTCTGGGGCCACCTCCTCGTCTGCGGCTTCCTCCTGGCCGCCCTGCCGTTCACGCTCTTCGCGCTGTCCGAGACCCGGATCACCTCGGCGCTCGCCGGCATCGGCAACGCCGCCACCCCCATCGCCACGGTGCTCGCGACCCTCGCCATCCTTCCCGGGGCCCGGGTCACCGGGCGGCGGCTCGTCGCGGTCGGCGTCGGCTTCGTCGGTGTGGTGACGATCATGCAGCCGTGGACCTCCGCCGAGGGCCCGGACCTCGTCGGGTTCGCGATGGCGCTCGGTGGCGGCGCGAGCTACGGGGTCGGCTGGACCTACAACCGCCGCTTCCTCGCCGGCGCCGACCTCGGCGGGCTGGCCATGCCGGCCGCCACGCTGCTCACCGGGCTCGGGCTCATGGTCCCGGTCTCGCTCGGGTGGGCGGCCACCCGGGCCGACGGTCTCGGCGCGCTCGTCGCCCACCGCGCCGCGGGCGACGTCCCCGGGTGGCTACCGCTCGCGTGCGTGCTCGCCCTCGGCGTCGTCGGGACCGGCTTCGCCTACGTCCTCCAGTTCGACGTCGTCCGCGGCGCCGGCCCGGTCGTCGGCTCGACGATCACCTACCTCATCCCGGTCGTCTCGGTGCTCCTCGGCGTCCTCGTCCTCGGGGAGCGGCTCGGCACCTGGCAGCTCGTCGGGTTCGCCGTCGTCCTCGCGGCGGCCTGGGTCGTCAACCGCAGCCCCCGCTCCCCAGAAGCCGTCGTCACCCGCGCCCGGGAGCGCGCCGCCCGGGTCTGAGCCGCCGGGGCCCTCGTGGGGGTGGAGCTCCTCGATGGCCCGAGCCGCCCGGCGCCACGACCGCTGCGCGAGCAGCCCGGCGACGACCGACATCAGTCCGAGCACGACGAGCCCGAGCGACGCCGGGCTCGGGCCCGCGCTCGGTCCGCCGGCCGTGCCCCACGGGGCCGCGACGAACACCCCGGTGACGAGCCCGAGCGCGCCGACGACGACGACCGCGTCCCAGGCGGCGGTGCGCCGGTGGTGGATCCGCCAGCCCGCGACCGCGAGCCACACGGTGAAGCCGACGCAGAGCAGCGCGACCGGGGTGAGCAGGAGGCGGACGAACCCCGGGGGGTCGCCGGGCGCCGGGTCGACGGTGATCCGGACGACCCAGCCGACCACGAGGCACAGCGAGACGCCCCACACGATGCACAGCCCGACGCCGGTGGCACGCCAGAGGTCGGCGGCCCGGACCTCCTCCTCGACCGGGCCGTGCTCGTCCCACTCGTCCGCCCGCACGCGCCCGAGTCCGTCCTTCGCGGCGCTCACTCCGCCGGGGCGTGGACCTCGCGCCGCAGGATCTTGCCGGTCGGCCCCTTCGGCAGCGCGTCGACGACCCAGACCCGGCGCGGGTACTTGTAGGCGGCGATCCGCTCCTTGGTGAACGCGATGATGTCCTCCGGGGTCGCGCTCGAGCCCTCGCGCAGCGCGACGGCGGCCCCGACCTGCTCGCCGAGGAGGTCGTCCGGCATCCCGACGACGGCGACCTCGAGGACGTCCGGGTGCTGGTAGACGACCTCCTCGACCTCCCGGGGGTACACGTTCATCCCGCCGCGCAGGATCATGTCCTTCTTGCGGTCGACGATCGTGAAGTAGCCCTCGGCGTCCATCGTCGCGAGGTCGCCGGTGCGGAACCAGCCGTCGGGGATGGCCTCCGCCGTCGCATCGGGCTTGTTCCAGTAGCCCTTCATGACGTTGTCGCCGCGGATCGCGATCTCGCCGACCTCGCCGACCGGCACCTCGTTCCCGTCGAGGTCGACGCAGCGCATCTCGCAGCCGGGGATGGCGATGCCGATCGTGCCGGGCTTGCGCTCCCTGTCGGGCATGTTGAAGCTCGCGACCGGGGAGGTCTCGGAGAGCCCGTAGCCCTCGAGGATGACGCAGCCGAACTTCTCCTCGAACGCCTTCATCACCTCGAGCGGCATCGCCGACCCGCCGCTGGCGCAGGTGCGCAGGCTGCTCGCGTCCATCCCGTCCGAGGCCGGGTGGTTGAGGATGGCGGCGTACATCGTCGGCACCCCCTGCATGATCGTCACCCGCTCCTTCTCGATGACCTCGATGGCCGCCTGCGGGTCGAAGCGCGGGATGAGGGCGAGGGAGGCGCCGGCGATGGTCGCCGCGTTGAGGCCGACGACGAGGCCGAAGACGTGGAAGAGCGGCAGGCAGCCCATGACGATGTCGTCCGAGGTCATCGTCTGGATGACCTTCGCCGAGCGCAGCGCGTTGAGGTGGATGTTGCTGTGGGTCAGCTCGGCGCCCTTGGGGCGGCCGGTGGTGCCCGAGGTGTAGAGGATGATCGCCGTGTCGTCGTCCTCGCGGGGTGTGGGCTCGGCAAGGGGGGAGCCGCCCTCGAAGTCCTCCGGGCCCATCGCGCCGGTGGTCACGACCCGGGTGCCGCTGTTCTGCGCGCCCTTGGTGGCCTCCTCGACGAAGTCGGGCCACACGAAGGCGATCTTGGCGCCCGAGTCGGTGAAGAAGTAGTCGATCTCCCCGGCCTTGAGCAGCGGGTTCATCGGCACGACGATGCCCCCGGCGAGGAGGATCCCCCAGTAGACGACCGGGAACGCCGGCACGTTCGGGAGGATGACGGCGACGCGGTCGCCCGGCTGGATCCCGTTCTCGCGCAGTGTCCCCGCCACCTTCGCCGCCATGTCGTGCAGCTGCTGGTAGGTGACTCCCTGGCCGCTGACGCGCAGCGCGTCCTGCTCGGGCATCTCGGCCGCGGTCGTCGTGAGGTTGGTGACGAGGTTGGTCATCGGTGGCTCCTGGTCCGGCGTCGGTGACGGGGCTCCATCCTCGTATGCCGGGCCGGGCTCCGCCAGAGGTTCGACGCCGCGGCGTGGCGGGGACGGCGCCGACCGACAGGGCCGGGCGCTAGCGTCGGGGCGTGATCAGCGCGGAGGAGTACCTCGTCTACTGCGACACCGCCCTCGACGGGTACGCGGCGATCTGCCGCGAGCTGGGGGACGAGCTCGTCGGGGTCCGCGTCGCGGGGCTCGACGGCGGCAACAGCGCCTTCGGCCTCGTGGCGCACGTCGTCGGCGTCATGGCCCGGTGGGGGCGCACGGTCAACCGCGGCATCGTCGTCCCGCGCGACCGCGACGCCGAGTTCCGGGCCACCGGGAGCGTCGACCAGGCGCTGGCCCTGCTCGCGGCCGGCCGCGCCGGGCTGCACGAGGACGTCGCCGCCGCGTCGTTCGGTGATCCCCCGGCCGACCCGCCGGCGCCCCGGCCGGAGCCGGGGTACGAGACGCAGGGGGCCGTCCTGCTGCACGTCTACGAGGAGCTCGCCCAGCACCTCGGCCAGCTCGAGGTGACCCGCGACGTCCTCCTGCGGGAGCGGCGGACCGCGTCCGCGGACCGCTAGGGTCGCGTCCGGGTGGGTCGTCCGCCCGGGGAGGGGACCCATGGGCTCGTCGTTCACGTACACGCTGTCGGTCGCGCTGCTGGTCCTCCACCTCGTGCCGCCCGCCGTCGGCCTGGCCCTCGTGAGCCGCTCGCCCAGCCGCCGGGCCTGGCGCACCTGGGCCCTGCTGTTCTTCGGGCTCTCGCTGCTCTCCGGGCTCGCGCAGACGGCCCTCACCGGCAGCTACTGGGTCGGCGGCCTGTGGGGGATGGAGGCCTACCCGGTCGTCGCGGTCCTCCAGCTGTTCCTCAGCCTGCTCTCGCTCGCCGGTGCCGCCGCCGGGGTGATGGCCGTCGTCGCCGACCGCTCCGAGGACTGAGTCGGTGGTCTGCGGCAGGATGAGCGGGTGAGCGAGACGCCGACCGACCCCGCCGCGCAGCCGCCCGCCGACGCCGTGCCCGACGACGTCCGGCACGAGTGGGAGGAGCTGGCCGAGGAGGCCCGCGGGCACCAGTTCGCGTACCACGTCAAGGACGCGCCGACGGTCAGCGACGGTGAGTACGACGCCCTGATGAAGCGGCTCACCGCGCTCGAGGAGGCGCACCCGAGCCTGCGCACTCCGGAGAGCCCGACCCAGCAGGTCGGGGGCGCCGTGTTCTCCACAGACTTCCAGGCCGTCGACCACCTCGAGCGGATGCTCAGCCTCGACAACGCCTTCTCGGCCGAGGAGATGCTCGAGTGGAACGCCCGGGTCGAGCGCGACGCCGGCCAGGCCTTCCACTACCTCTGCGAGCTGAAGATCGACGGGCTGGCGGTCAACCTCCTCTACGAGAAGGGGCGCCTCACCCGGGCCCTGACCCGCGGTGACGGCCGCACCGGCGAGGACGTCACCCTCAACGTGCGCACGGTGCGGGGCATCCCCACCGAGCTCGCGACGACGACCCATCCGGTTCCCGACCTCGTCGAGGTGCGCGGGGAGGTCTACTTCCCGATCGAGGCCTTCGCCGAGCTCAACGCGCAGCTCGTCGAGGCGGGCAAGCCGCCGTACGCGAACCCGCGGAACACCGCCGCGGGGTCGTTGCGGCAGAAGGACCCCCGCGTCACGGCGGCACGCGAGCTGCGGATGCTGGTCCACGGCCTCGGCCGGCGCGAGGGCTTCGACCTCACCCGGCAGAGCGAGGCCTACGCCGCGCTCGAGGCGTGGGGGCTCCCGGTCTCGAGCCACTTCCGGGTCGTCGACACGATCGAGGAGGTCAACGCCTTCATCGCGCGCACCGGCGGGCACCGCCACGACGTCGAGCACGAGATCGACGGCGTCGTCGTCAAGGTCGACGAGATCGCGGTGCAGCGCCGCCTCGGCTCCACCTCCCGGGCGCCGCGCTGGGCCATCGCGTACAAGTACCCGCCCGAGGAGGTGAACACGAGGCTCCTCGACATCCAGGTCAACGTGGGGCGCACCGGCCGGGTCACGCCGTTCGGGGTCATGGAGCCCGTCGTCGTCGCGGGCTCGACCGTCGAGCGGGCCACCCTGCACAACGCGACCGAGGTGGTCCGCAAGGGCGTGCTCATCGGCGACACGGTCGTGCTGCGCAAGGCCGGCGACGTCATCCCCGAGATCCTCGGCCCGGTCGTCGCGCTGCGCGACGGCAGCGAGCGCGCGTTCGTCATGCCCACCGAGTGCCCCTCGTGCGGCACGACCCTCGCCCCCGAGAAGGAGGGCGACAAGGACATCCGGTGCCCGAACAGCAGGTCCTGCCCCGCCCAGCTGCGCGAGCGGCTGTCGAGCCTCGCCGGGCGCGGCGCCTTCGACATCGAGGCCCTGGGCTACGAGGGCGCGGTGGCCCTGCTCGACTCCGGCGTCCTCGACGACGAGTCCACCCTCTTCAGCCTCACCGACGCCGACATCGCGCGGGTCCCGCTCTACACCCGCGCCGCGAAGAAGACCGACCCCGAGGACGCCGTCGTCGACGGACGGGTCCTCTCGGCCAACGGCGCCAAGCTCGTCGCCAACCTCGCCACGGCCAGGCAGCAGCCGCTCTGGCGGGTGCTCGTCGCGCTGTCCATCCGGCACGTCGGGCCCACCGCCGCCCGGGCGCTGGCCCAGAGCCTCGGGTCGATGCAGCGGATCCGCGAGGCGACGGTGGAGGAGCTCGCCGGCGTCGAGGGCGTCGGCGCGATCATCGCCGAGTCCGTGCGCGACTGGTTCGACAAGCCCGGCAACGAGTGGCACGGCGCGATCGTCGACCGCTGGGCCGCCGACGGCGTCCGGATGGTCGACGAGCGCGACGAGTCGGTCGAGCAGACCCTCGCCGGGCTCACCGTCGTCGTCACCGGGTCGCTCGAGGGGTTCTCCCGCGACGAGAGCAAGGAGGCGATCCTCGCGCGGGGCGGCAGGGCGTCCGGCTCGGTGTCGAAGAAGACCGACTACGTCGTCGTCGGCGAGAACGCCGGCTCCAAGGAGGACAAGGCCCGCGAGCTCGGTCTGACCATCCTCGACGAGGCCCAGTTCGTCCGACTGCTCGACACCGGGTCGCCCGACTGAGCGGAGCGGGGCCGGGCAGCGGGACGACCCGGCGGGCCTGGATCGGCAGTGGCCCGCCGGGTCGCGTTCCGGTGGCGCACCCGAGGGGCGGGGTGCGCCGGACCGGTCAGGGGGCGCGGCGCGCCTCGACCGGCCGCGTCGTCACCGACGGGGCACCGACCGAGCCCGGTCCGCCGTCGGCGGTGAGCACGGCCCGCACCTCGAGCGGGATGTCGGAGACGATGTCGAGGACCCCGAGCAGCAGCCCGGCGCCGTGGTCGACCGCCTCGTGGAGGGCGCAGCAGTCGTCCATCGTCGCGTGGCCGGCCGGCAGCTCGAGCTTGGCGAACGGCCGCGCCGGCTGGGTCTCCGGCTCGCGGCCGATCGTCTTGCCCTCCACCACGAGCGGGGCGAACCGCTTCTCGATCCGCGCCGGGCAGGTCGAGGGGTTGTCGATGACGACCGCCGTCGCGTAGCGGCCCGGGACGACCGCACAGGCGCCCTCCGGCTCACCCGGACCGGGGTCGTGCCCGTCCCCGTGGCCCTTGTCGTCGTGCTCGCGACCGGGGTCCTTGCCGGGACGCGTCCCGCAGACCACCTCGACGACGTAGTGGTAGCGGCACCTCGGCACGACGACACGCACCTTCTTGCTCGCGACGACGACCCCGTCGGCGACGACGTCGATGGCGCCGTGGAGCTCTTGGTCGCGCTCGGCGCACGGCTTGGTGCCGACCCAGACGACCTCGAAGGTCAGCACGTGCGTCTCATCGCCGTCCAGCGGGCCGTACCCGCCTGCGGGAGTGATGGACTCGATGAACTGGGCCGTGTCGCCGGTGGCCTCGAGGTGCACGTTGCCGGTGGACTTGACCGCGGCCGCGATGAGCGCCGAGAGGGTGGCGACGATGCTGCCCGGGTCGATGCCGGTCGCGTGGGTGCCCCCGGTGGCGGCGGTGATCCGCGACGCCTGCCCGGCGGACCCGGCGGCGGGGCACGTCGTGTAGTCGTAGACGCTCGCGTTCGGGTCGCCGTCGAGGGCGTCCACCGTCCCCGTCGTCGTGCTGACCGCGACGACGGTGACCTCCGCACCGGTGAGGTCGTCGGTCGCCGAGGCCTCGGTGACGGCGGTGGCCAGCCCGGTGAGGTCGGTGCAGATCGGGTCGTGGCCCGGTGCGTCGCCGAACCACACGAGGATGCGCTTGCTGTCCGGGCGCCAGCCGATCGTCGGATTGGTCGATATCTCGTGGAGTGCGTAGAGCTGCCCCTCGGAGATGTCACTGCCCTCGGCCGCGGTCCACGCGCCGATGGCGGTGCCGACCGCGGTGTGGTCGGTCGTCGGGGCGACCTGGTGCTGGAAGGCGTAGGAGTTGGGCGTCGGCACCGGGAAGTCGCGGTAGTTGCCGACGCCCCAGGCCACGTCGAAGCCGGTGAGCGCCGGGTCGGCGAGGATCGCGTCCGCGCCGGCCTTGACCGCGTCGAGGACCGGTCCCATGCTGCCCGTCGTGTCGGCGAGGAGGTAGACGTCGGCCTTCGGCGCGGCGCCGGTCGGCGGCACGGTGACCGTGATCGTCTCGGTGTACCGGTCGCACCTGTCGAGGCGCCAGTCGTTGCGTGCCGGGTCGATGGTCACCGGTTCGCGCTCCGGGAGGGGGACGAACACGGGCGGCGGGAAGACCGGGACGAACGGGTCGTGGCCGAGGGTCGCGACGAACTCCGCGTACGGCGTCATCGTGCCGTCCTCGGCGACGACGAGGGCGGCGACCTCGTTGCCGCCCCCCGCGGGAGCGGCGTGGTACGCGGTGACGACCCCGACCCCGGGGACCCGGACCTCGAGGGTGCCGGCCGGGGTGGGGTCCGCGCCGAGGAGCTCGGCGAGGCGGTCCCGCACGGGGGCGGGGAGGGTGGGGGGCTTCCTCTTCTTCGTGGGCATGCCATATCACTTTCGAGCGTGGCGGGTCCATCCCCAGTCCGTCTGGCCGCTCCCCCCGGAAGAGGCACGGGTGGGGCCGGTGATACCTCGAGGGCGGGCCCCGGAGCCGGGTCAGCCGGCGTCGTCGGCGGTGTCCGGCAGCGCCGTGGCCCGCGCGAAGCGGGTGTCGAGGGACCCCGAGACCGTGCGGGCCGCGGGCGAGTCCTCGCCGAACGCCTCCTCGCTGGAACGCCGCAGCTGGGCCGCGAGGTCCTGCTGGGCGGCCATCACGGCATCGAGCACCTGCTCGGTGACCGCCGCCCCGCCCTCGGTGCACGCCGAGTCGGGGACCGTGACCGCGACGACCCCGCCCGACGCGCTGACCTCGACCCGGACGCCGTCCTCGGACTCGCCCACGCCGCGCAGGGTCTCGACGGACCGGCGCCACGCCGCGGCCGCCCTGGCCTGCTCGACGAGCCGGCGCAGCTCGGTCTCGCCGGGGGTGCTGCCCTCGAACAGGTGCGGGTCCATCCCGGGAGTGGGCTGCGGCCGGGTCACCACGTGCCTCCCCGGGTCGGGGCCTGCGGGCCGCTGCCCGGCATCGTGCGGCCGTCGGTCTCGGGCGGCAGGGCCTCGACGAGCGGGGTGGCCGCCTCGACCTCCGCGCGGAAGGCCTCCGCCGTGGCCGATCCGGGCCCCCAGGTCGCTTCGGCGGAGCGAGCCGCCTTCTCCCGCACCGACTCCTGGGCCTGGCGCAGGGCCGTGCGGATGGCGGCCGTGACGACACGACCGCCGCGGGAGGCCACGACGTCACCGACGACGAGGCCGGTGAGCATCCCCTGGACGTCGACCTCGGCCCGCACGCGTCCGGCCTCGGCGGTGCCGGTGCCCGCGAGCGCCTCGACCTCGCGCTGCCACGCCTGCGCCGTGTCGGGCGCCGGGCCGACGCCCGCGACGTCCTGCGCGATGGCGGCCAGCGCCTCGTCCGGACCCGAGTACCCCCGTGGCTGAGTCATGCGCCCGACCCTAGCCCGGAGCCCGTCCGGGCGGCGACCAGGGCGGGGTGCCGTGTAGCGTCTGCACGACCGCGCCGGCCCGGCCGGCGGCGGACGAGGACGGGGAGGACGAGGGACGTGCTGGTCCAGGAGCTGCACCCCGAGCACGGTGTCGCGCTCGCCGGCGGTATCGCCCTCGTGCTGTTCGGCGGCATCCTGCTCCTCTTCCTCGTCCCGTACCTGCGGGGTGTCGCCGCGGGCCTGCGCACCGGCGACTGGTGGACGCCGTTCGAGCGCCGGCCGGACGGCCGCTGGGGCGTCCTCGCCGCCTCCCGGTTCTTCGCGGTCTTCCGGGCCCCGGAGCCCGACCGGCGCGGCACCGGCGGGCTGGTCGCGCGCTGGACGGTGTGGACGCTCGTCGTCCTCGGCCTCGCCGTCTACCCGGTCGACCTCGTCGTGACGATCGTCAGCGCCTTCTGAGCGCCGGCCCTCAGTCGTCCTCGGGCTCGGTCATCCCCGCGTGGCCCTGCTTGACCCCGTCCGTGCCGTTCGTGGCGGCCGAGTAACCGCTGTCGCGGCCGGCCGCCGCCACCGCGTCCTGCAGGTGGCTCGGGAACGAGGGCTGCGGGGCGGCGTGGCGCCCGCCGGGAGGCGTCCAGCCGTCCGGCGGCGTCCAGCTCCACGGGGGCACCGATGTCGGTGGCGCGGAGGGTGGTCCGGCGTGCCGGGGGGCCGGGCGGTGGAGGGCCGGGTTGCGCTTGACCTTGTCGAGGAGGCGCAGCAGCTGCTGGCCCCAGGACCCGAGGGCCTTGAGCAGGTCGTCGAGCTTGCTGCCGGTGCGGACCAGGCCGGTGACGAAGGACGAGCACTTGGCCGAGACCGCCGCGATGCGGGTGCTGATCTGGCCGATGATCCACGGGATGAGCGTGCCGAAGGAGAGCAGCGCCTCGGTCATCCAGCTGATGGCCGCGCCGACGAGCTGGGCGAGGACGTCGCGCAGGAAGCCGTGGACGAAGCCGACGACGGCCGCGCACGCGCTGATCGCCTTCTCCATGCCGGCCGCCGCACCCTCGAGGGCGGAGATGGCGTCGACGTGCGTCTGCTGCCAGCCGAGGTAGGCGTTGACCGCCGGTCCCTCGTTGCCCCCGCGCAGGACGCCGGCGCTCGAGCGCCAGTCGCTGGCCGCCGGGCCGAGGTCCTTCGAGATCAGCCCCCAGGTCTGCGCCTGGGCGACGGCTCCGCCGGGGTTGCCCGCAACCTCCTCGAACCACTTCTTGATCGGGTTGAGGTGGTCGATGATCCAGCCGATGCCGGCCGCGAGGGCCGACCCGATCGGGTCGGCCGCGGTGGCGGCGGCGTCGATGACGAGGGCGACCCCGCTCAGCGCGGCGTCGATCCAGTTGCCGCTGCACAGGGCGTTGATCGTGCCGTAGCCGCTGTCGATGAGCCCGGCGCCCGAGGTCCAGCCGGAGCCCTCGTCCAGCCCGATGAAGGAGTCGCCGGCGTTGGTGCTGCCGGCGTCCGGGACGGTGTAGGGGTTCTGCGGGCCGATGGTGGGTTGCGTGCTCACGGGTAGGAGCTCCTCAGCTGCCACGACGCGTTGGTGTCGTCGGCCTCGTACTGGTCGGCCATCGCGCGCAGCCCGTTGACCGCCCGGTCGGCGTTCGTGGCCACGGTGTCGAGAGCGCCCTCGACGTCACCGCTGACGGCATTGATCGCGCCCGGCAGCCACTGCAGGAGGAGCCCGTAGCTGCCGCCGCTCACCGAGCTGGCCTGCTGCATCTGGCCGAGCGCCTGGGCGACGCGGGCGACGTCACCCGCGTGGGTGCGGATCTCGCCCGGGCTCACGTCGTAGGTCATCGATCTCCCGTTCCGGTTGCTCCCCGACGCCCTCCCCGGGTACGCCTCTGTCCCAGCCGACCATACTGAGGGCCATGAGCGCACCTCAACGGGGAGAGCTCCCCACCCGAGTAGTCATCACGGCCCCGGCGTGGGTGCGCCTGATCTCGCTGCCCCTCATGCTCGCGTTCTGGGTGGGGTGCGTCCTCGGGCTCGTCGGCCTGGTCCGTGACGGGACGGGGGAGGGCACCCCGCTCCTCGCGGCGGTCGCCGTTTGGGTGCTCGTCCTGTTCTTCGTGCTCGTCATCCCGCCCGCCGCGTGGTTCGTCGTCCGCTTCCGCACGGTCCTCGACGTCGAGGGCGACCGCGTCGAGCGGCGTCCCGGCGCGGTGTCGGTGCCGGTCTCGTCGCTGCGCGAGCTGCGCGCGCTGCCGCCCTCGACCCTCAACCGGGCCAACCGGGGTGCCCGCGTCCAGGTCATCGCCGAGAACGGTGGCATCGTCGCCCAGGTCGACGAGTCGATGCGGCAGTGGCCGGCGGCTCTCGCCGTGCTGCGGTCCTGGGCCGCCCGCGACCCCTCGCTCGTCGAGGGCGACTACTCGCGTGCGGCGCTGCTCGGGTCCGACGCCTGAGCTGCCCGGGCGTCAGCGGTCGGGCGGGGTGCTGCGCAGTGCGCGGGGCGCGTTGAGGTCCAGGGCCACCGCGACGACCCGGATGACGAAGACGAGGGCGACGGCCAGCCACGCGGTCAGCGGGGACAGCAGGTCGACGCGGTCGAGGAGGACGACGAGCGCAGCCCCGGCCAGGGCGGGGAGGGCGTAGAGCTCGCGCTGGAGCACCTCGGGCACCTGCCGGGCGAGGACGTCGCGGAGCAGCCCGCCACCGATCGCCGTGATGCCGCCGATGAGCGTCGCCGCGAGCGGACCGGCGTCCCGGGAGAGGGCGACGAGCGCGCCGCTGACCGCGAAGAGCGCCAGCCCGGCGGCGTCGAGGAGGCGGACCGCGCGCGTGACGTGCCGCCGGCCCCCCGCGGGACGGGCGTCGTCGTCCTCCCACACACCGTGGAGGAGGAAGACCGCGCCGCCGGCGACGACAGCCGCCGCGAGCAGCCGCCAGTCGCTGACCGCCACCGGTGGCGTGATGCCGAGGAACAGGTCCCGGATGATGCCGCCGCCGAGTCCGGCGACCCAGGCGAGGACGAGGACGCCGAAGAGGTCGAGCCCGCGCCGGACCGCGACGAGCCCACCGGACAGACCGAAGACGAAGACCCCGCAGACGTCGAGGACGGTCTGCAGCGAGGCGGTGTCGGTGAGCACCGGCCGATTCTCGCAGCGCTAGGGTCTTCGACCTATGGGGGCTCTGCTGCTGGCCGTGTGGGCCGTGGTGACGTTGGTGTTCGTCGTGGCCGCCGCCATCCTCGTCGGCTCGTGGTGGTTCATCGTGTGGCCCGTTGTCACCGAGGCGCGCCGGGCGCGCCGGGCGAGGGACCCGTGGCTGCCGTGGGTCCCGCGAACGGACGGATCGTGGGGACCTCTGGCCGAGAACCGGTGGTGGTCGGCGATGCGCGCCGAGGCCCCCGGGAGCGCCGGTGGGCTCGTCGTGCGGTGGGGCTTCTGGCTGGTCCAGTCCGTCCTGCTGACCCTCGCGGTCGGGGTCGGGCTCTCGGCGCTGGTCCGTCTGGCCGAGCTCGGGCTCTCCGGCTCGTGAGCCGGCCGGGCGCCGCACGGCCCTCGTCGCGGGCCCCCATAGACTGCCCGCCATGGCCGAACTCACCCGCGCGGACGTCGCGCACCTCGCCGGGCTCGCCCGCATCGACCTCTCCGACGCCGAGCTCGACCGGATGGTCGGCGAGCTCGGCGTCATCCTCGAGGCGGTGGCCACCGTGCAGCAGGCGCCGATCGCCGACGTCGAGCCGATGAGCCACCCGATGCCCCTCGTCAACGTCACCCGCCCCGACGTCGTGCGCCCCTGCCTCACCCCCGAGGAGGCGCTCGCCGGCGCCCCGGAGTCCGAGCAGCAGCGCTTCAGCGTGCCTCGCATCCTGGACGAGGAGTGAGCGAGCGCGTGACCACCGACCTGACCCGCGCCACCGCCGCCGAGCTCGCCGACCTCCTCGGCGCCGGCTCCGTCTCCTCGCGCGAGGTGACCCGGGCGCTCCTCGAGCGCACCGCGGCCGTCGACGGCGCCGTGCACTCCTACCTCCACGTCGACGGCGACGGTGCGCTCGCCGCGGCCGACGCCGTCGACCGCGCCCGGGCCGCGGGGGAGCCGCTCCACGCCCTGGCCGGGGTCCCGGTCGCCGTCAAGGACGTCCTGGCGACCAAGGGCCTGCCGACGACCTGCGGCAGCCGCATCCTCCAGGGCTGGGTGCCGCCCTACGACGCCACGCTCGTCGCCCGCCTGCGGGCGGCCGGGCTGCCGATCCTCGGCAAGACGAACATGGACGAGTTCGCGATGGGCTCCTCGACCGAGCACAGCGCGTACGGCCCGAGCCGCAACCCGTGGGACCTCGAGCGGATCCCGGGCGGGTCCGGCGGCGGCTCGTCCTCGGTCGTCGCGTCGTTCCAGGCGCCGCTGGCCATCGGCACGGACACCGGCGGCTCGATCCGCCAGCCGGCCGCCGTCACCGGCACGGTCGGGGCCAAGCCGACCTACGGCGGCGTCTCGCGCTACGGGCTCGTGGCGCTCGCGTCGTCGCTCGACCAGGCCGGGCCCTGCACGCGCACGGTCCTCGACTCGGCCCTCCTCCACGAGGTGATCGCCGGCCACGACCCGATGGACTCCACGTCGGTCGACGCCCCGGTGCCGCCGGTCGTCGAGGCCGCCCGCCGGGCCGACGTCTCCGGGATGCGGATCGGCATCGTCCGCGAGCTGACCGGCGAGGGGTTCCAGGCCGGGGTCCAGGCGCGCTTCGACGAGGCCGTGCAGCACCTCGTCGACGCCGGTGCCGAGGTCGTCGAGGTCTCGTGCCCCTCGTTCACCTACGCCCTCGCGGCGTACTACCTCATCCTCCCGAGCGAGGCCTCGAGCAACCTCGCGAAGTTCGACGCCATGCGCTACGGCCTGCGGGTCGCCCCGGACGGCGTCGACGCGCCGAGCGCCGAACAGGTCATGGCGGCCACCCGCGACGCCGGATTCGGCGACGAGGTCAAGCGGCGGATCATCCTCGGCACCTACGCGCTGTCGAGCGGGTACTACGACGCCTACTACGGCTCGGCCCAGAAGGTGCGACGGCTCATCGCCGACGACTTCTCGCGGGCCTTCGAGACCGCCGACGTCCTCGTCAGCCCCACCGCGCCGACCACGGCGTTCCGGCTCGGCGACAAGCTCGACGACCCGATGGCCATGTACCTCAACGACATCGCGACGATCCCGGCGAACCTCGCCGGCATCCCCGGCCTCTCGGTCCCGAGTGGGCTCGCCGACGAGGACGGCCTGCCCGCCGGCTTCCAGGTGCTGGCGCCGGCGATGGCCGACGACCGCCTCTACTCGGTCGGCGCCGCGCTGGAGGCCCGGCTCAGCGCCGCCTGGGGCGGCCCCCTCCTGGACCGCGCGCCCGACCTGACGGAGGTGGCCCGATGAGCACGACGACCGGCGCGGAGCCGACGCTCTCCTTCGACGAGGCGCTCGCGGCCTACGACCCCGTCATGGGCCTCGAGGTGCACGTCGAGCTCGGGACGAACACGAAGATGTTCTGCGGCTGCCCGACCGCGTTCGGCGCGGAGCCGAACACGCAGGTCTGCCCGGTGTGCCTCGGCCTGCCCGGCGCCCTGCCGGTCGTCAACGAGGTGGCGGTCCAGTCGGCCATCCGGATCGGGCTGGCGCTCAGCTGTTCCATCGCCGAGTGGTGCCGGTTCGCGCGGAAGAACTACTTCTACCCGGACATGCCGAAGAACTTCCAGACCTCGCAGTACGACGAGCCGATCGCCTACGACGGGTACCTCGACGTCGAGCTCGAGGACGGTTCCACGTACCGCGTCGAGATCGAGCGCGCGCACATGGAGGAGGACACCGGGAAGTCCCTCCACGTCGGCGGCTCGACCGGTCGCATCCACGGCGCCACGCACTCGCTCGTCGACTACAACCGGGCCGGCATCCCGCTCGTCGAGATCGTCACCAAGCCGATCACCGGCACCCGTGAGCGGGCCGCCGAGGTCGCGAAGGCGTACGTCGCGACGCTGCGCGACCTGCTCAGGGCGATGGACGTCAGCGACGTGAAGATGGAGCAGGGCTCGATGCGCTGCGACGTCAACCTGTCGCTGACCCCCCGCGGATCGGAGGTGTTCGGCACCCGGACCGAGACCAAGAACGTCAACTCGCTGCGCTCGGTCGAGCGGGCGGTCCGCTACGAGATCGGGCGGCACGCAGCGGTTCTCGCCGGCGGCGGTTCGATCACCCAGGAGACGCGGCACTGGCACGAGGACACCGGCATCACGACCTCAGGACGGGTGAAGTCCGACGCCGAGGACTACCGGTACTTCCCCGAGCCCGACCTCGTGCCCGTCGCACCGTCGCGCGAGACCGTCGAGGCCCTGCGGGCGACCCTGCCCGAGCCGCCGGCCGAGCGGCGCAAGCGGCTGCAGGCGGCCTGGGGTTACAGCGACCTCGAGATGCGCGACGTCGTCAACGCGGGGCTCGTCGACCTCGTCGAGGAGACGGTCGCCGCCGGTGCCTCGCCGGCCGCCGCCCGCAAGTGGTGGTCCGGCGAGATCGCCCGGCGGGCGAACACCGAGGGCGAGGACGTGCCGACGTACGCCGCGCGCCTCGGCGTCACCCCGGCCCACGTCGTCGAGCTCGAGTCGCTCGTCACCAGCGGGCGGCTCAACGACTCGATGGCGCGGCAGGCCTGGGAGGGCGTCCTCGACGGTGAGGGCACCCCGACCGCGGTCGCGGACGCCCGCGGGCTCGAGCTGGTGCAGGACTCGGGGGCCCTCGAGGCGGCCGTCGACGCCGTCATCGCGGCAAACCCCGACGTCGCCGACAAGGTCCGCGACGGCAAGGTGCAGGCCGCCGGGGCCCTCATCGGCCAGGTGATGCGCGAGATGAAGGGCCAGGCGGACGCCGCCGCGGCCCGGCAGATCATCCTCGAGCGGCTCGGCCAGGCCTGACCGCACCGGACTTCTTGCGGATCACCCACCTCGGGACGGCCCGAAACGGCCCCGGAGGGTGGCGGATCCGCAAGAAGTCGGGAGTAACCGCGCGGACGCGCGGGACGGTCAGCGGCGGCCGGCGCCGAGCAGTCCCCCGAGCACGTCCCCGATGATGCTCCCGGCGTCGATGCCGCCGGACTGCGGGGTCGCGCCGGACGAGCCGCCCTGTGCCGCACCGCCGGTGACCGAGCCGAGGACGTCCTGGAGGGTGCCCTCCACACCACCGCCACCGCCGCCGGTGGACCCGTCGCGCGCGCCGCCGAGCACCCGGCCGGCGAGCCACGAGAGCACCATCGGCGCGAGGACGGGGATCAGCTTCTGCACCAGCGCGCCGCCGACACTCTGCCCGCTCAGCGGGGAGCCGCCGAGCCGCGCGACGACCTCGTCCTGACGGTCGCCGAAGATGTGGCCGGCGATGGCCCGGCCGTCCTGCTCGTCGATGGCCGACAGGTCGGCGCCGCCGGAGAGCAGCCCGGGGTCGTGGCTGCCGAGCGCCTCGACCAGCGACGCCGCCCCGCCGCCGCGGGCGTTCGCGTCGAGTCCGCCCATCAGTGCCGGCACGACCGCCGCCGAGGCTTGCCGCACCTCGTCGGGGGAGGCCCCGACGCGGGCCGCGATGTCGTCGACCGGCAGGGCCGCGAGGATGTCGTCGTAGGCGCTCATGGTGCCTCCCGTCCGCGGGCGGCCGGGTGCCGCCGAGGAGGCCAGCCAACCACGGCGCGGCCGTCCTGACGAGTGTGCTGCGACCCACCCCGAACGTCCCCGGTGCCCCGGGACAGGACGGGGCCGAAGGTGCATGATCGAGGTATGACCCGCGCGGCTCGTGACCGAACCCTCGTCCTGCTCCGGCACGCGAAGGCCGAGGCGAACAACGCCGGGGGGGACCACGAGCGCGAGCTGACCGGCCGCGGCCGCAAGGACGCGACCGAGGCGGGCCGGTGGCTGCTCGAGCACGGTATAGGCATCGACGAGGTGCTCTGTTCGACCTCCGAGCGCACCCGCCAGACCTGCGAGGCCGTGTGGGAGTCCGGGTGTCCCGAGGCCGAGATCCACCACGACCGGCGCATCTACAACGGCTCACCCGAGACCATCCTCGACGCCGTGCACGAGGCCGACGACGACGCGGACGTCCTCATGGTCGTCGGCCACGCCCCGGGTGTCCCGGCCCTCGCCGAGCTGCTGGCCGACGGCGAGGGCAGCACCGAGGGACACCGGGCGATGGCCGAGGGCTTCCCCACCTGCGCGCTCGCGGTGCTGCACTACGCCGGGCGCTGGTCCGACCTCGCGTTCGGCGACGCCCGGCTCGATCGCTTCCACGTCGCCCGGGGCGCCGGGTCCTAGGGCGTGAGCCCGACCGCTCGGGCCACCCAGGCCCAGTAGCGCACGCGGTCCGAGAGCGTCGGTCGCGTCGTCGGGAGCACGCTCGTCGGTCGTGGGCGACGGTCGTGCCAGAGGCGTCCGGGCTCGGGCACCGGCTCGGAGGCGAGCACCCAGACCGTGGTGTCGGTGCCCGCCGCGTCGGTACGCAGCACCGGCCTCAGGGCCCGGGAGAAGGCCGGCAGCGACGCGTCGAGGCCGGGGGTGCGCGCCCAGCCCGGGTGCGTCGCGTGGACGGTGACGCCCCGGTCGCGCCAGCGCTCGGTGAGGACCGGGAGGAGCTCGACCTGTCCGCGCTTGCTCCGCGCGTAGGCCACCGACCCGCTGTAGGCGCCCTCGAGGTACTCGGGGTCGTCGGCCGGCAGCGCCTGGGTGTACATCCCTCCCGAGGTGACGAGGACGACGCGGCCGGCGTCCGGCTCGAGCGCCGGCAGCAGCAGCTCGGTCATGAGGACGGGCCCGAGGACGTGGAGCGCCTGGGTCAGCTCGTGCCCCTGCGGCGACTCGGTGCGCTCGGCCGGCAGCGCGCCAGCGTTGTGGACGAGACCGCGCAGCGGCAGGCCGGCGGCGAGGAAGCGCCCGGCGAAGGTCCGCACGGACTCGAGGTCGGCGACGTCGCACCACCAGACCCGGGCCGCGCCCTCGCGCCCGACGGCGGCGTCGACCTCGGCGGCCACCCGCTCACCCCGCGTCGTGTCGCGGACGACGAGGTGCACGGTGGCGCCGAGGGTCGCGAGGTCGTGGGCGGTGCGCCGCCCGAGGCCCGAGGTGGCTCCGGTGACGGCGACGTGCCGGCCGGCCAGCGCCCCGACACGCGGGTCGGCGGGCCACCCGGGCAGTCGCCGTCGCACGGCGAGCCCGAGCGAGGTGAAGCCGGGAGCGACGGTGCGGTCGAGGGCGACGTCGACGAGGTGCGAGAGCGCCTCGGGCGCACCGGGACTCACGTGAGGGCCCGCATTGCCGCGATGGCGCCACGCAGGTAGCGCTCGACGACGGCGCGTTCCTCGGGGGAGAGGGCCGCGTCGGTCCGGGCGAGCCCCTCGAACATCGGCGCGAGGTGCCGCACGGCCTCGCGACGCCCCGACTCGGTGATGACGACCTCGGTGCGCCGGCCGTCGGCGGGATGGCGCCGGCGCTCGGCGTGCCCGCGGGCGACGAGCCGGTCGATGACCTGCGAGGAGGCGGCGGAGGTGACGCCCAGGGCGCGGGCGAGGTCGACCGGACCCATCGAGCGCATCGCCAGGTGGCGCAGGGAGTGCAGCTCGGACGTGGAGAGCCCGGCCCGCCGGGCCACCTCGTGGGGGACCTGGGCAGCGACGTCGGTCAGCTCCTGGAGCGTGTCGAGCGTGCTCGACCCGGTCCAGGCCGGCACGAGCTCGGTGACCGCGCGGTTTGCGTCGACGGGGTCGTGGTCCGTAATATCCCTCACCAACTTAGTAATCAGGTGAATCACCCAGTTCTCGAAGTCTACCAACGGAGGATCTCTCGTGGGACGCGTCGCCGCTCTCGTCACGCGCCGGTGGGTGGCCGGCCTGCTCGCACTGTTCGCCCTGCTCGCCGCGGGCGCCGTCGTCGGGGTGGTCGGCCAGGCCGACAAGCCGGACGGCACGCTGACCGCCCTCCCGCTCGACTCGGACAGCCGCGCCGCGGCCGAGCTGCGCCAGCGGCTGCCCGAGGCCCAGGGCTCGGCCGCGGTCGTCCTCTTCGCCCGCGACGGGCGGCTCACCGACGCGGACACCGCCGCCGTCGAGGCCCGGGCCCGTTCCCTGCCGGGTGCCACCGGGATGCCGCCGCAGGTAAGCGAGGACGGTACCGCGGCCGTCGTCGTGGTGCCGGTCGAGAGCGGCGACGCCACCCGCACCGCAGACACCGTGGAGCAGATCCGCGCGGCGGCGAAGTCCGGCCTGCCGAAGGGGCTCACCGCGCAGGTGACCGGCCCCGCCGCCATCCAGGCCGACCTCGCCGGCGTCTTCGACGGGGCCAACACCCGTCTCCTCCTCGCGACGGCGAGCGTCGTGGCGCTCCTCCTCGTGCTCACCTACCGCAGCCCGGTCCTGTGGCTCGTCCCCCTGACGGTCGTCGGCGTCGCGGACCAGCTCGCCGGGGTCGTCGCGACCCGCACCCTCGACCTGTTCGGGGTCGCCTGGGACGAGTCGACCGTCGGCATCCTGTCGGTCCTCGTGTTCGGCGCCGGCACCGACTACGCGCTGCTGCTCATCTCGCGCTACCGCGACGAGCTGCGCACGACCGAGGACCGGCGGGCGGCGATGGCCCACGCCCTGCGCCGGACGACCGAGGCTGTCGTCTCCAGCGCCTCGACCGTCGTGCTCGGCCTGCTCACCCTGCTGCTCTCGGCGTTCCCCGCCACCCGCGGCCTCGGGCTGGCCTGTGCCGTGGGGGTCGTCGTCGCGGCGGTCTTCGCGCTCGTCGTCCTGCCCGCCGCGCTCGTCGTCTTCGGACGCTGGGTGTTCTGGCCCCAGGTGCCGCGGGTCGGCCAGACCGGCCTCGCCGACGGGCGCTCCCTGTGGCGCCGGGTCGGCGACGCGGTGGCCCGCCGCCCGGTCGCGGTGGTCGCGGTCGTCGTCGTCGGCCTCGCCGTCGCGGCCGGAGGCATCAGCCAGGTGAGGGCCGGCCTCTCCACCGCCGACCAGTTCCTCGACACCCCGGAGTCGATCGCCGCCTCCCAGCGGTACGCGGAGTCCTTCCCGGCCGGCTCGGTCGACCCCGTCGTCGTCATGACGACGGGCGACGGTGAGGCCCTGGCCCGTGACGTCGCCGGCGTGCCGGGCGTCGAGTCCGCCCGCGTCGTGGCCAGCGGGGGCGGGGTCGCCGAGGTCGACGCCGTCCTCGCCGGGGACCCCGGCTCGGACGAGGTGCGCGACAACGTCGCCGCGCTGCGCGACGCGCTCGCGGACCGCGAGGGCACGCACGTCGGCGGGACCGAGGCGGAGGCCGTCGACACCGCCGCGGCCTCGGGGCGCGACCGGGCGCTCATCCTCCCGCTGATCCTCGGGCTCGTGCTCCTGGCCCTCGGGGGGCTGCTGCGCAGCGTCGTCGCGCCCGTCGTGCTCGTCGCGACCGTCGTCGGCACCTACCTCGCGAGCCTCGGCCTCAGCTGGGTCCTCTTCACGCAGCTGCTCGGCTTCGAGCGGCTGGACGAGGGCGTCCCGCTCCTCGCGTTCGTCTTCCTCGTCGCCCTCGGCGTCGACTACAACATCTTCCTCGTGACGCGGGCGTCCGAGGAGGCTCGCGACCACGGCCCCCGCGAGGGGATGCTCCGGGCCCTCGCCGCGACCGGCGGCGTCATCACGAGCGCAGGCGTCCTCCTCGCCGCGGTGTTCGCGGTGCTCGGGGTCCTCCCGCTCGTCGTCCTCGCCCAGCTCGGCGTCATCATCTGCGTCGGCGTCCTGCTCGACACCCTCGTCGTCCGCACCCTGCTCGTGCCGGCCGCGGCGGTCCTGCTCGGCGACAGGTTCTGGTGGCCGCGCCGGGTGGGGGGCGAGGGCCCGAGCGAGGAGCCGAAGAACACCGCCCGCGTGGTGCATCCGAGCGGGGTGTCGTGAGCGAAGAGGGGGTGGACCGCACCCGGCGGTCCACCCGTCGACCAGGAGGTCCCCATGCGCACCCGTCGCCTCGTCACCGCCGCCGTCGCCGTCACGCTCGGTGCCACGGCCCTCACCGCCGCACCGGCCTCGGCCCACGGGTCCCACGGGACCACCGCGCCGACCGGTACCCGCAGCCTCGCGGCGGTCCTCACCGCCGACGGCGACCGGTTCGACCGGAACTGGTACGACTACGACATCGTCACCGAGGCCGTCCTCGCGGTGCTCGCGGCCAAGCCGGACAGCCCGGTCAAGGTGCTCACCGACGGGTCGGTCCCCCTCACCGCCTTCATCCCGAACGACCGCGCCTTCCAGGTCCTCGCCGCCGACCTGACCAAGCGCTGGCCCCGGACCGAGGAGCAGACCTTCTCGGCGCTCGTCGACGCCGTCGGGGTCGACGCGATCGAGCAGGTGCTGCTCTACCACGTCGTGCCCGGTGCGACGATCACGAAGCGGGACGCGGTGCGCGCGAACGGCGCCGTGCTCACGACCGCGCAGGGCGGCACGGTCACCGTCGCGGTCCGCAGCCGGTGGATCCCGCTGGTCCAGCTCAAGGACGCCGACCGGAACGACGTCGACCCCTTCGTCAACCCGCGCGCGTTCGACATCAACAAGGGCAACAAGCAGGTCGCGCACGGCATCGTGCTCGTCCTGCGGCCCCTGGACCTCTGAGGACGTGCCCCCGACCGGCGGCGCGTCGGTGGTGGTGGGACAGGACACCACCACCGGCGCGGCGTCCGCGTCGGAGCGGGCCGGTCGGGTCGGCCCTAGGCTGGGTGGCGTGAGCACCGAGGCGGAGGCGGGCACGGACGTCGACGACGTCGCCGTCCGGCTGCGGGCCGGCTCGCGGGACGCCCTCGAGGAGGCGTGGACCCGCTGGTCCGGCCTCGTGCACACGCTCGCCGTGCGCGCCCTGGGCGACCACCACGACGCCGAGGACGTGACGCAGCAGGTCTTCGTCGCCGCCTGGCGCGGGCGCCACACGCTCGACCCCACGCGGGGGAGCGTCGCCGGATGGCTCGTGGGCATCACCCGCCACAAGATCGCCGACGTCCACGCCCAGCGCGCTCGGCACGTCCGCGACGCGGAGGCCGTCGCCCGGGAGGCCCTGCCGACGGGGGCCGCGCCACCGCCCGACGAGCGGCTCGCCCAGCGCCTGCTCCTCGCCGACGCGCTCGCCCGGCTCGGCGAGCCGCGCGCGACGGCCATCCGGCTGGCGCTCGTCGACGAACTGACCCACGAGGAGGTCGCGCGCCGTCTCGACCTGCCCCTCGGGACGGTCAAGAGCCACATCCGCCGCGGACTGCTCACCCTGCGACAGCACCTGGAGGAGGTGACCGATGACCACGCCTGACCCGCGGACCCACCCGGAGGACGAGCTCGTCCTCCTCGCGACCGGCCACCCGGTGCCCCCGGAGGTCGCCGCCCACGTCGACGGCTGCTCACCGTGCACCGAGGAGGTGGCTGCGCTGCGCGAGGTCGCCGGTCTCCTGCACGAGCCGCCGGACCTCGTCGAGCCGCCGGCCGGCCTGTGGGACAAGGTCGTCGCCGAGCTCGACCGCGACGACCGTGCAGCCCGTGACGAGCGGGACCGCGCCACGGCACCGGCCCTCACCGTCGTCGACACCGCCCCCTCGCCCTCGCCCGGACGCCGCGTCCGGGTCGGCTGGCTCGTCGCGGCCGCGGCGGCCGGCGTGCTCGTCGGTGGGCTCGGGGTGCGGGCCCTGGACGGCCCGGAACCGAGCCCGGCGACCGTGGTCCTCGGCGAGACGAGCCTGCAGACCCTCGACACCCGGCAGGCCCTCGGCGCGGCGAGTGCCGTCCGGGTCGACGACCACCTCGACCTCGACGTCGAGACGCCCGCCCTCGACGCGCGCGGCGGTTACCTCGAGGTCTGGCTGATCAACCGCGACCTCAAGCGGATGGTCTCGGTCGGAGTGCTGCGCCCGGGGGACGGGGTCCAGCGCTTCGCGATCGGTCAGGACCTCATCGACGAGGGCTACGTCATCGTCGACATCTCGCGCGAGGGCTACGACGACAAGCCGCAGCACTCCGGCGACAGCGTCGCCCGGGGCACGCTCGCCCTCTGACGCCCCGCCGCTCGGCCCTCGGGTCGATCGGCGGGACGTCCGGACGTGGGCCGCCGCCCGAACCTAGGATGACGACCATGACGACGTCCCCCGACATCAAGCCCCGCAGCCGCGACGTCACCGACGGCCTCGAGAAGACCGCCGCCCGAGGGATGTTGCGCGCCGTCGGGATGGGCGACGACGACTTCGCCAAGCCCCAGGTCGGGGTCGCGAGCTCGTGGAACGAGATCACCCCGTGCAACCTCTCCCTCGACCGGCTGGCCAAGGCGGTCAAGGACGGCGTGCACGCGGGCGGCGGCTACCCCCTGGAGTTCGGCACCATCTCGGTCTCCGACGGGATCTCGATGGGGCACGAGGGGATGCACTTCTCGCTCGTCAGCCGCGAGATCATCGCCGACTCGGTCGAGACGGTGATGAACGCGGAGCGGCTCGACGGCTCGGTCCTGCTCGCCGGCTGCGACAAGTCGCTCCCCGGGATGCTCATGGCCGCGGCCCGGCTCGACCTGTCCTCGGTCTTCCTCTACGCCGGCTCCATCCTCCCCGGCATCGCCAAGCTGTCCGACGGCAGCGAGAAGACGGTGACGATCATCGACGCGTTCGAGGCGGTCGGGGCCTGCCTCGCGGGGAGGATGAGCCGCGAGGACGTCGACGCCATCGAACGCGCCATCTGCCCGGGCGAGGGCGCCTGCGGTGGCATGTACACCGCGAACACGATGGCCTCCGTCGCCGAGGCGATGGGCATGTCGCTGCCCGGCTCGGCCGCCCCACCGGCCACCGACCGCCGCCGCGACGGCTTCGCCCGCAAGTCCGGTGAGGCGGTCGTCGAGCTGCTCCGCCGCGGCATCACCGCGCGCCACATCATGACCAAGGAGGCCTTCGAGAACGCCATCGCCGTCGTCATGGCCTTCGGCGGCTCGACCAACGCGGTGCTCCACCTCCTGGCGATCGCGCACGAGGCCGAGGTCGACCTCACCATCGACGACTTCCAGCGGATCGGTGCGCGCGTGCCGCACCTCGCCGACGTCAAGCCGTTCGGCCGCTTCGTCATGACCGACATCGACCGCGTCGGCGGCGTGCCCGTCGTCATGCGCGCACTGCTGGACGCCGGTCTGCTGCACGGCGACTGCCTCACGGTCACCGGGCGCACCGTCGCCGAGAACCTCGCCGACATCCGCCCGCCGGACCCCGACGGCCACGTCGTGCGCGCGATGAGCGAGCCGATCCACCGGACCGGTGGCCTGACCATCCTCAAGGGCTCGCTCGCGCCGGAGGGTGCGGTCGTCAAGTCCGCCGGGTTCGACTCCGACGTCTTCGAGGGCACCGCCCGCGTCTTCGACGGCGAGCGCGCCGCGATGGACGCCGTCGAGCAGGGATCGCTCGCCGCGGGCGACGTCGTCGTCATCCGCTACGAAGGTCCCAAGGGCGGCCCGGGGATGCGCGAGATGCTGGCCGTCACCGGGGCCATCAAGGGCGCAGGGCTCGGCAAGGACGTGCTCCTCCTCACCGACGGCCGCTTCAGTGGCGGGACGACCGGACTGTGCGTCGGACACGTCGCGCCCGAGGCCGTCGACGAGGGCCCCGTCGCCTTCGTCCGCGACGGTGACCGCATCCGCCTCGACGTCGCGCACGCGACGCTCGACCTCCTCGTCGACGACGCCGAGATGGAGCGCCGGCGCGCCGAGGGCGTCACCCACCCGGAGCCGAAGTACACCCGGGGCGTCCTCGCGAAGTACCGCAAGCTCGTCCGCAGCGCGAGCACGGGCGCCGTGTGTGACTGAGCCGCGGGGGGAGGGGCCCGCACTCGAGCTCGAGGGCCTCGTCAAGGAGTTCCGGGGGAGGCGCGTGGTCCACGGGCTCTCGCTCGCGGTGCCGCGCGGGTGCCTCTACGGCCTCGTCGGGCCGAACGGCGCCGGCAAGACGACGACCCTGTCGATGGCCACCGGCCTGCTCCGCCCGGACGGCGGCACCGCGCGGGTGCTCGGCCACGACGTCTGGGCCGACCCGCCGGCGGCCAAGGCGGTCATGGGGGTCTCACCGGACGGCCTGCGGCTCTTCGAGCAGCTCGGCGGCCGCGAGCTGCTGCACTACGTCGCCGACCTGCGCCGGATGCCGCCCGAGGTGAGCCGGCCGCGCGCCGAGGAGCTGCTCGGCGTCCTCGACCTCACCGCCGACGCGGAGACCGTCGTCGCCGACTACAGCGCCGGGATGGTCAAGAAGATCAGCCTCGCCGCGGCCCTCATCCACGCGCCGCGGCTGCTCGTCCTCGACGAGCCCTTCGAGGCCGTCGACCCCGTCTCGGGCCAGGCCATCCGCACCATCCTGCGGCGGTACGTCGCCACCGGCGGCACGGTCGTCATGTCGAGCCACGTGATGGAGCTCGTCGAGGGCCTGTGCGACCGGGTGGCCGTCGTCGTCGGTGGCCGGGTCCTCGCCGAGGACACGGTGGCGGACCTGACGTCCGGTGGCTCGCTGCACGCCCGCTTCCTCGAGCTCGTCGGGGCGCACGAGGTCTCCGAGGACGGCCTGACGTGGCTCGGCGGCTGAGCCGGCGATGACGCTGCTCGTCGTCCGCCTCCGGCTGCGGATGTGGCGAACCGCCATGTCGCGCAGCTCGATCCACCTCGTCTCCTCGATCGTCGGCGGGCTCGCCGCGCTCGGCGTCGTCCTCGTCCTCGGACCCTCGATCGCGCTCCTCGCGGCCTGGCCGCTGCGGCTCGTCGCGCTGACCGTGCCGCTCTTCGCCACCGCCACGCTGCTCTGGGTCGTGCTCAGCCTCGTCGCGACCGGCGTCGACAACGTCCTCGACCCCGCGCGCTTCTCGGTGCTGCCGCTGCGTGCCCGCGAGCTCGCGCGTGGGCTGCTCGCCGCCACACTCACGGGCATCCCGGCCCTCATGCTCTCGGTGCTCGCGCTGGCCCAGGTGGTCGCGTGGGCCGGGCACCCCACCGCCCTGCCGGCCGCCCTCGTCGCGGCGGTGCTCGGCACGCTGACCGCGGTCCTCGGCTCCCGGGCGGTGACGAGCGCGCTGGCCAGGGTCATGACGACCCGCGGCGGACGGGTCCTCGGCGCCGTCGTCGTCTCGCTCGTCACGCTCCTGCCGCTCGTCCTCAACCTCGTCCTGACCACCGGAGCCGTCGGCCTCGACCTCGGCGGCTTCGACGCGTCGCGCTCGGCCCGGGTCGCCGCGTGGACCCCGGTCGGCTGGGCGTGGGGCCTGCCCTTCGACGTCGCGACCGGGCGGTGGGGGACGGCCCTGGTCCACCTCGTCCTCGCGCTGGCCCTCCTCGTCGTCCTGTGGCGAGTGTGGGTCGCCCAGCTCGAGCGGGTGCTCACCTCGCCGATGACGACCGGCGGTGGGCAGCGGATCGGCCGCGGCCGGCTGCTGCCGCGGCTCCTCGGGCGCTCGCCGGTGGCCGCCGTCGCCGCCCGACGGGTCCGCGCCTGGTACCGCGACAGCCGGCTCGTGAGCATCGCCCTGCGCACCGCGGTGCTGCCGGTCTTCTTCGTCGTCCAGTCGGTGCTCACCCACAGCGGGGCGCTGGCCGGTACGGGGGTGGTCACGCTGGCGGTCTTCGCGGGGCTCACCCTGATGAACGACCTCGCCTTCGACGGCCCGGCGTGGTGGATGCACGTGAGCACCGGCCTGCGGGGGTGGGAGGACCGGCTCGGGCGCGCGGTCGCCTCGGCGGTCGTCTTCGGACCGGTCCTCGTGCTCACCTTCGTCGTCGCCGTGGCCATCGGTGCCATCACCTCGGTCGTTCCTTGGCTCAGCGTCGTCGTCGCCGCGTTCCTCGCCAGCCTGGGCCTGGCGGTCGGGGTCGGCGCCGTCCTGCCGGGCACCGCGCCGCGGACCGGCGGCAACCCGTTCGCGGCGTCCTCCGGCGGGGCGGCCCAGGGCTGCGTCACCGCCACCGTGTCGTTCGTCGGACCCCTGGTGCTCGTCCTCCCGGTCGGCATCGCCGCGGTGCTGACGGCCGGGAGCCCGTGGCGGTGGGTGGTCCTCGCGGTGAGCGCGGTCTACGGTGCCGCGCTCCTCGCGGCCGGTGTGGTCCTCGGTGGCCGGCGCCTCGACCGGACCGAGCCCGAGATGCTCGGCCGGCTCGCCCAGTCCCAGGTCTGACGCCGGCGGAGCCGGTCCGGCCTCACCCGGTGGGGTCGGCGGCGTCGAGGCGCCAGAGGAGGGCGACCACGGCGACGGCCAGGCCGGCCCCGGCGGCCGTCAGCAGGAGGCGCTCGGCGGCGAGCCCCGCGCCGGGGCCGACGAGCCCACCCGACCCGACGAGGACGACCGTCGCGCTCGTCGTGCCGGCGACGAACCGGGTCTCGCGGACGACGGTCCACGCGAGCCCCAGCACGGTGAGCACCCCGGCGAGTGCGAGGCAGGCCGGCGTCGGGAGGACGGCGACGGCCACCACCCCGCCCACGACCCCCACGACCGTGCCGACGACGCGCGCGGTCGCCTGGGGCGCGGTCTCCTCGCGCGAGACCGTGAGGACCATCGCCACGGCGACGACGAGCCAGTACCCGTGCCCGAGGCCGAGCCCGGTCGTCAGCGCGACGCCGGTCCCGGCGACGAGTGCGGTGGCCACGGCGTGCCGTCCGGCCTCAGTGCGCGGGACCGGCTGGGCCGGCGTGGCCACGCGCAGGAGCGTCGTCAGCCCGACCGTGGCGAGGGCGCCGAGCGCGACCCACAGGGTCACCGTGCCACGCGCCCCGCCGAGCGGTAGGCCGCTGCCGAGGGCGGCGAGGACCGGGAGGAAGGTGCCGGTCCGGGCGGCGCGCACGGTGAGCGGTGCCGCGACGAGGGCCGCGGCGGCGACGGCGCCGCCGGCGAGCAGCGCGTGGCCCGCGGCGAGGGTCCCGAGGCCGAACGAGGCCGCCGCGAGCAGAGCGGTCCCCACCCGGACGCGGGCCCCGACGTCGGTGACCGACGCCGCGAGGACGCCGACCGCCCCGAGGAGGATGCCGAGCGCCGGTGCGGCGCCGGCGAGCAGCCCCGCCCCTCCCGCGAGCAGGCCCACGACGAGGACGAGCCCGGCGGCGAGGGCGAGCACGCGCGGCGTGGGCCAGGGGACGTGCACGGACGGGCCTCCGGGAGGGTGGGTCGGTGGCGCGAGGGTAGCGTCGGGCGGGTGTCCGACGTCACGGTCCCGGATGGTGGGACCGGCCGTCTCGCCGGTTGACACGGTCCGGGGGGAGGGCGACAGTTGTCCCGTGGCCCGAGTCCTCGTACTTCGACAGCGCGCCTGACGCCCCCGCGACCAGGCGCGCTCCCTCCGTCGTCCCGCCACGGGACTGGAGGGTTTTTTTGTGCGCGGACCCGGCCCGACCCATCGAGCAGAGAGCGGTGACCCCATCGTGACCGACACCCGACCGGCGACCCCGGCATCCCTCCACCCTGCGCCGAACCCCGCCCAGGTGGCCCAGCAGGCGCGGGCCAGGACGCCGGTCGAGGTGACCGGCGCGCAGAGCCTCGTCCTCTCCCTCGAGGCGATGGAGGTCGACACGGTCTTCGGGATCCCCGGCGGCGCGATCCTGCCCGCCTACGACCCGCTGCTCGACTCGGTCAAGGTGCGGCACATCCTCGTCCGCCACGAGCAGGGCGCCGGCCACGCCGCCGAGGGCTACGCCGCGGCGACCGGCCGGGTCGGCGTGTGCATGGCGACCTCGGGTCCCGGTGCGACGAACCTCGTGACCCCGATCGCCGACGCCTACATGGACTCGGTGCCGATCGTCGCCATCACCGGCCAGGTCGCCTCGTCCTCGATCGGCACCGACGCCTTCCAGGAGGCCGACATCCGTGGCATCACGATGCCGATCACCAAGCACAACTACCTCGTCACCGACCCCGACGAGATCCCGCGGGTCATCGCTGAGGCCTTCCACATCGCGGCGACCGGCCGCCCCGGACCGGTCCTCGTCGACATCTCCAAGGACGCGCTCCAGTCGCGCACGACCTTCTCGTGGCCGCCGAAGATCGCCCTCCCCGGCTACCACCCGGTGACCCGCCCGCACGGCAAGCAGATCCGCGAGGCCGCCCGGCTCATCGCGGCGGCCGAGCGGCCCGTCCTCTACGTCGGCGGCGGTGTCATCCGGGCCCGCGCCAGCGAGGAGCTGCGCCGGTTCGTCGAGCTGACGCAGATCCCGGTGACGACCACCCTCATGGCCCGCGGCGCGCTGCCGGACAGCCACCCGCTGCACCTCGGGATGCCCGGCATGCACGGGTCGGTCGCGGCGGTCACCGGCCTCCAGAAGTCCGACCTCATCATCGCCCTCGGCGCGCGCTTCGACGACCGGGTCACCGGCCAGCTGTCGACCTTCGCGCCGGAGGCCAAGGTGATCCACGCCGACATCGACCCGGCCGAGATCAGCAAGAACCGCAGGGCCGACGTGCCGATCGTCGGCGACTGCAAGGCCGTCGTCGCCGACCTCGCGGAGGCGGTCGAGGCCGACATGGAGGCCGGCCAGGGCGGCGACTACACCGCGTGGCGCGAGCGGGTGGCCGGCTGGAAGGAGACCTTCCCGGTCGGGTACACCGCCCCGGAGAACGGTTCCCTCTCACCCCAGTACGTCATCGAGCGGCTCGGGGCGATCGCCGGCCCGGAGGCCGTCTACGTGGCCGGTGTCGGCCAGCACCAGATGTGGGCCGCCCAGTTCGTCGAGTACGAGCGCCCGAACGCGTGGCTCAACTCCGGCGGGCTCGGCACGATGGGGTACTCGGTGCCCGCGGCGATGGGCGCGCAGGTCGGCGAGCCGGACCGCGTCGTCTGGGCCGTCGACGGCGACGGGTGCTTCCAGATGACCAACCAGGAGCTCGCGACCTGCGTCATCAACAACATCCCGATCAAGGTCGCGGTCATCAACAACAGCAGCCTCGGGATGGTCCGCCAGTGGCAGACCCTCTTCTACAACGAGCGCTACTCGAACACCGACCTGCACACCTCGCACGGCTCGCGGGTCCCCGACTTCGTCAAGCTCGCCGACGCGTACGGGTGCGTCGGGCTGCGGTGCGAGCGACCGGAGGACGTCGACGAGACGATCCGGCAGGCGATGGAGGTCACCGACCGTCCGGTCGTCGTCGACTTCGTCGTGCACCGCGACGCGATGGTCTGGCCGATGGTCCCCGCCGGCGTGAGCAACGACCTCATCCAGGTGGCCAAGGACACCGCGCCGCAGTGGGACCGCGAGGAGTCCGAGGCCGTCGAGCAGGACACCGACGCCGACCACGACGGCCGCTGAGGAGCCACCATGAGCAAGCACACCCTGTCCGTCCTCGTCGAGAACAAGCCCGGCGTCCTCGCGCGCATCGCGGCCCTCTTCTCCCGACGCGGCTTCAACATCGACAGCCTCGCGGTCGGGGAGACCGAGCACCCCGAGGTCTCCCGGATGACCGTCGTCGTCGACGTCGAGGACCTGCCGCTCGAGCAGGTGACCAAGCAGCTCAACAAGCTCGTCGAGGTGCTCAAGGTCGTCGAGCTCGAGCCCGGCTCGGCGGTGCAGCGCCAGGTCATGCTCATCAAGGTCCGCGCCGACGCCGCCACCCGCAGCCAGGTCCTCGAGTTCGTGCAGATGTTCCGGGCGAAGGTGGTCGACGTGGCGACCGAGTCCCTGACCATCGAGGCCACCGGCACCGGCGAGAAGCTCACCGCGCTGCTCGAGGTCCTCGAGCCGTTCGGGGTCCGCGAGCTGGTCCAGTCCGGCCTCGTCGCGATCGGCCGCGGGCCGCGCTCGATCACGGACCGGGCACTCCGCAGCGCCTGAGCCGCAACGGCCTAGAGTCCACCTCCAGTACCAGCCAGCAGCACCCCCGACCCGAAGGAGAGGCCTGTTCCGATGGCCGAGATGTTCTACGACGACGACGCCGACCTGTCCGTCATCCAGGGCCGCAAGGTCGCGGTCATCGGCTACGGCAGCCAGGGCCACGCGCACGCCCTCAACCTGCGCGACTCGGGGGTCGACGTCCGCGTCGGGCTCGCCGAGGGCTCGAAGTCCCGGCCCAAGGCCGAGGCCGAGGGCCTGACCGTCCTCTCCGTCGCCGACGCCGTCCGCGAGGCCGACCTCGTCGTCATCCTCACCCCGGACCAGGTGCAGCGCGGCCTCTACGCGGCCGAGATCGAGCCGAACCTCAAGGAGGGCGCGGCGCTGCTCTTCGGGCACGGCTTCAACATCCGCTTCGGCTACATCCAGCCGCCGGCCGGCTCCGACGTGCTCATGGTCGCCCCCAAGGGGCCGGGCCACATCGTGCGCCGCGAGTTCGTCGACGGCCGCGGCGTTCCCGTGCTCCTCGCCGTCGAGCAGGACGCCTCGGGCTCGGCCTGGGACCTCGCGAAGTCCTACGGCAAGGCGATCGGCGGCCTGCGCGCCGGCGGCATCCGGACCACGTTCACCGAGGAGACCGAGACCGACCTCTTCGGCGAGCAGGCCGTGCTCTGCGGCGGTGCCTCGCAGCTGGTCATGTACGGGTTCGAGACCCTCGTCGAGGCGGGCTACCAGCCCGAGGTCGCGTACTTCGAGTGCCTCCACGAGCTCAAGCTCATCGTCGACCTGATGATCGAGGGCGGCATCGCCAAGCAGCGCTGGTCGGTCTCGGACACCGCCGAGTACGGCGACTACGTCTCCGGCCCGCGCGTCATCGACCCGCACGTCAAGGACAACATGAAGGCCGTCCTCGAGGACATCAGGAACGGCGCCTTCGCGAAGCGCTTCATCGACGACCAGGACGCCGGCGCCCCGGAGTTCCAGGCGCTGCGGGCCAAGGGTGCCGCCCACCCGATCGAGGCGACGGGTCGCGAGCTGCGCCAGCTGATGGCCTGGGTCGACACCGACCGCGACAGCGACTACACCGAGGGCTCCGCCGCCCGCTGACCCCGACGAACGACGAGAACATGCCGTCCGCCCCGGAGGGCGGACGGCATGTTCTCGTCTCTCGACCGGGCGGTCCGGGACGGACCTAGGCTGTCGGCCGTGGAGGACCTCGTCGCCGGCTGGCCGTTCTGGGTCGTCCTCGTCGTGTTCTGGGTCGGGGCGTTCGCCCGTGGCACGGCGACCTACTGGGTCGGCCGGGGGGTGCGCGCCGGTGGCGGACGCACCCGCTGGTCGCACCACCTCGACCGGCCCGGGGTGGCCCGCGCGGAGCGGTTCGTCCGGCGGGTCGGCCCACCGGCGGTCACGCTCGGCTTCCTCACCGTCGGGCTGCAGACCGCGATCAACGCCTCGTCCGGGATGCTCCGGATGCCCCTGCGCCGCTTCCTGCCGGCGGTCGCCCTCGGCGCCCTGCTCTGGGCGGTCGTCTACACCACGGTCGGGATGGCCGTCGTCGACGCCGCCCTCGGCCGGGTCCCGTGGTGGTGGCTGCTCGTCGCCGCCGGGGTGGTCCTCCTCGTCGTGCTCGCCGCCCGTCGGCTGCGGCGACGCGTCGATGCCGAGGCCTGAGCCCGCTGACGTGCGACGGAGCGCGACGACGGTCACATGGTGGTCACCGGCGTCCACATGCTGGCTCGCGCCTACGATGGACGTCCCGGCACAGCGGCGTGCCGGACGGCACGTCACCGCATCGGCGGACCCCACCCACACGCTCGACCGTAAGGGACCTTTCACGTGACCAAGCCCGTCGTCCTCATCGCCGAGGAGCTCTCACCCGCGACCATCGACGCCCTCGGCCCCGACTTCGAGGTGCGCCACACCGACGGCGCCGACCGCTCCCAGCTGCTGCCGGCCCTCGCCGACGTCGACGCCGTCCTCATCCGCTCGGCGACGAAGATCGACGCCGAGGCGTTGGCCGCCGCGCGGAACCTCAAGGTCGTCGCCCGCGCCGGGGTCGGCCTCGACAACGTCGACGTCGACGCCGCGACGAAGGCCGGCGTCATGGTCGTCAACGCCCCCACCTCGAACATCACCTCCGCCGCCGAGCTGGCGGTCGGGCTGCTCCTCGCCTGCGCCCGCAACATCGCGCCGGCCAACGAGGCGCTGAAGAACGGCGCGTGGAAGCGCAGCAAGTACGGCGGCGTCGAGCTGCTCGAGAAGAAGGTCGGCATCGTCGGCTTCGGCCGGATCGGTCAGCTCGTCGCCGAGCGGCTCAAGGGCTTCGGCGTCGAGCTGCTCGCCTACGACCCCTACGTCTCGGTGCAGCGGGCCGGCCAGCTCGGCGCCCGTCTCGTCACCCTCGACGAGCTGCTCGCGGAGTCCGACTTCATCACGATCCACCTGCCGAAGAACGCCGAGACCCTCGGCCTCATCGGCAAGGAGGCGCTGGCCAAGGTCAAGCCGAGCGTGCGGATCATCAACGCGGCCCGCGGGGGCGTGCTCGACGAGGAGGCCCTCGCCGAGGCGATCTCCGACGGTCGGGTCGCGGGCGCCGGCCTCGACGTCTTCGCGTCCGAGCCGTGCACCGACAGCCCGCTGTTCGGCTTCGAGTCGGTCGTCGTCACGCCGCACCTCGGCGCCTCGACCGAGGAGGCCCAGGAGAAGGCCGGCGTCGCGGTCGCGAAGTCGGTCCGGCTCGCGCTCGGCGGCGACCTCGTGCCGGACGCCGTCAACGTCTCCGGCGGCGCGGTCGCCGAGGAGGTCCGGCCCGGCATCGACCTCGTCGAGAAGCTCGGCCGCATCTTCACCGCCATCGCGGGCTCGGTCCCGGTGCAGCTCGACGTGGAGGTGTGCGGCGAGATCACCGCGCACGACGTCTCGGTGTGGGAGCTCTCCGCGCTCAAGGGCCTCTTCACCGACGTCACCGAGGACCCGGTCACCTACGTCAACGCCCCGCTGCTGGCCAAGGAGCGCGGCTGTGAGTCACGGCTCGTGACCAACGCGGCGGCCGAGGAGTTCCGCAACGTCACGACGCTGCACGGCACGCTCGCCGACGGCACCACGGTGTCGGTCGCGGGCACGCTGACCGGCCCGAAGATGGTCCAGAAGGTCATCGGCGTCAACGGCTACGACCTCGAGGTGCCGCTGAGCACGCACATGGCGTTCTTCTCCTACGTCGACCGCCCGGGCGTCATCGGCGCGCTCGGCCGGCTGCTCGGCGACGCGGACGTCAACATCGCCGCGATGCAGGTCTCGCGCAACGACGACACCGGCTCGGCGCTCGTCGCCCTGACCGTCGACAGCGCGATCCCCGAGGACGTCGTCGCCGCGATCGGCGCCGAGATCGGTGCGGACACCGTGCGGGTGGTCAACCTCGGCTGACTGTGAGCATCGACAGCGCAGCCTGATGGTGCTGGGCTGTGGTCGACCGCCTCGGGTGTGACT
>OEIU01000167.1_pt1 | contig 68418 bp, 59 predicted proteins | sample 1539221 | NCBI WGS metagenome assembly OEIU01 (sample SAMN03792071, study PRJEB22550) | activated sludge metagenome | feature: wastewater treatment plant; material: activated sludge; isolation source: Wastewater treatment plant of a petroleum refinery complex | place: Argentina: Zarate | collected...
CTTGGGCCTACGCGCCCCAGTCCCTCAGGGCCGTGGCCTGAAAACAGCGCATACGCCCCTTGTGGCTGGACAGGTTGTTCATCACGACGATGTCGCCCTGCTCGAGTTCGGGAACGAGCACCTTGGCGATGTAGATCTCGAAGGCGTCACGGTTGATCGTACGCGTCCGGTGAAGGCCGCGGTCAGGCCGCGATGCGCTGAGGCGTAGGTGGTACCCAATTCCATGGCAGCAGCTCATCGAGGCGCCGAGCTGGATGATCTGGGAGGCGAGCGAGGACGTCGGCGAGCCAGGCTCGCGGATCGACGCCGTTGAGCTTGGCGGTCCCGATCAGGGTGTACATGGCGGCGGCGCGGCGCCCACCGGCATCGGAGCCCGCGAAGGTCCAGTTGCGGTGACCGACCGCGATGGGCCGACGTTCGATCGTCGGTCATTATAGGCTGATCCGCTCAAATACCCCTCCTCCTTCAGGACGGATTTCGGATCAGGCCGCCCGCAGAAGCATGTCGATATGCACCGACGCAAAGGGACAGATCACGCCGCAGCTCTCGGTGCGTTCGATCAGGCCCAGGTCAGCCAGGATCACGACGTCTTCATGTACACGCTTCACGTCGCGGCCCAGCAACCGCGCCAGTTCACGCACAGACACCTCGCCGCGGCCTTGCAGGAGCCGCACAATCGTCCAGCGCCGTTCGGTCAGCCGGCCGAAGAAATCGGCGGGGCTCTCGAAGTTCAAAGTTTCCCCCTGGTAGGTTGAGGCCGTGGCCCGCTTGCCGGCGGCGCGCAATGCGCCGGCCCAATCAGGTTCGAGGGTGATGGTCAGGTTTCTCATGGCGCCTTCCTCCTGGACTGGATCGCCGCGATGAAGTCTTCAATCAGTTGCTCGACGCTTGTGAACACATAGGGCACCTCGGCCTCGCCGAAGTGGCAATGGCCGCCCTTCCCGCGCTCGTTGTCGAAACCCACCACGCGAACGTCATTGAGAGCGTGGACGGCGCGGTACTTGTAGCCGTGCGTCGTCGGCGGGACCGGCTCCGGCACGCGCCAGACCACCAACTCGATCACGCCGCCTTCCGGCGTGATGTCCTTGAAGCGGGTGACGAGCTTGGCAGTCGCCATGTTGGCTACAATGCCAACGAGAGGGATTGTTGTCAACTGCGCCAACACGGCACGGGTCCATTACCCCTCCAGATACCCCTTTTCCCGAAGGTGCTCGGCCAGGAGCTTTTCGACAAGAGATGTGAGCGGGCGGGGATCTTCGGCTGCGGCATTTATGGAGTGAGGGCCGCCGCCGAAACTAATTTTTGAGCTAACGTTCGGTTTCTCTCTCGAGAGTTGGATTTTTTGGTTGTACGGTCTGACTTGACGGCTTACATTCATCTACAGATCGCCGCGTATTGCTTTGATTATTTTTGCAAATGTCAAGGGTTGACATCGTAGCGAACGCAAACAGTTTCATGTGCAAAAGCTCAAGTATGCGTGCCGGATGAAAATATCGCTCGCCGTGGTCGAAAATCTTCATGGTATCATACGGCTCCTCGTCGAACGTGGTGTTAAGGTAATTGCTGTGTATCGTGTGTTTCTATAGACAATATTCCGTTATTTTTATTCCGGTCAAAGAAATAATTAAAATAATTACTGCAATAAAGATAGGATATATCGTCGGAAGTACTCCAATCATTTTTGATACGATAACAATAGTTAACAACAAGAAATTCTTAATTGATATAATACGCGCCATGGCATCGCGTGGAGAGGTCGAGCGTCAAGTCCTAAAAATCTTGCAGTTGCTTGCATTGCGCTTTAATTATAATTTTAAATAAATCATTTCTTGTTTGTTCTAGATATAATAATCTGCCTCTATCGGGTATTCCTTCAGGCAAGAGCTTATCAGATTATTCAAGCTGGGTTGTTCTGTGGCTTCGATGAATATGATATGGAAGATTGCTCACTCGACCCGGATGAGTTCGGACCATGTCCAGATCAAAGCGCAGCACGCCAATCGTAGGCGACACAACCGCTAAGACGGAGAAGCACGACAAGGCCCTGGCCCATCGTAGAACGCACTCTGCTGTCCGTCAGACATTCGCGGCAGGGGAGCTTGAGATACCTTCCCTCCGCAAGACGGAAAACATCTGACAGTACGACAAAGACGGCAAGCACTGGATCGGCGATCGCTTCCCCGAACTGATGAGGAAATGAGCGGGCGATGAGGCTCAGTTCGCCAGGGCTCCCTTCAGCACCTCCTCGCCGAGCTGATTAATGCTCTTGCCCTGGAGTTCAGCAGTGAGAGCGAGTTTCGCATGGAGTTCGGGAGACAGGCGCAGCATCACCTTACCGGAATAGGGTTTCTGCGGCGTCTTGCCGGTCTTCCGGCGGGTCTCGATGTAGTCATCGACGGCCTCGTGAAAGGCGTCCTTCAGCGCACCGACATTGTCTGCGTGGAAGCCGACGCCATCGCGAATGCCGGCGATCTGTCCGAACAGAATGCCGTCCTCGTCGTCGTATTCGACGCGGGCGCTGTAGCCCTTGTAAGTCATCACGTTGTTCATGGCTTCACCCCTAGCCGGATCAGGTAGGCGCGAGCGGCACCCACCTGATAGCGCTTCGCCTCTTTTGCCGGATGAGGGCGATGAAAAGTCTCGATCTCCCCGTTTCTCTCGAGACGCACGCGCGACCCGTTGCCCTCGATCACCCTGCATCCGACGGCAACAAGCAGGCTCTCGACAGCCGTCCAGCCGATGGTCCCTGATACCGGATCGGTGAACACCGCTTTGAGCGTCTTGGCCTGCTAGCATGTTGGGGAGTGCAAGCGAAAAGTGATATCAATCCGACCCTGTCAACTGATCGTGGATATATTTCGCGCCCTTCGGCGTGGCGCGCGCCGAGGCCGAGGAACGCTATCGGACCGCGAGCAGGAACGAGACTCGGGAGATCGGCCAGTGCTCGGATCGCGTCGTCGGTGAGTTCGGGCAGGTCGTCATATTCGTGCGGCTGGACGACGTGAGCGTCCACCTTGGCGAGATCGGAGCCGATCTTCGGCTCAAGAGAAGAGGGGCGCATAGCGCGTTTGCTCGCGGTCATCGGCTTTCCTCATCGTGAAGACGTGGCGATCCGCATGCGCTCGCGTCCGCCGACGAAGCGGCGGCCGACGCGATTGCGTTCTGAGCCGGACCGACCTTGGCGATGACCCGGCCACGACAGAAGCTGAAGTATCGACAATGGCCCGTCGATAGAGGTTCTTGTTCCGATAGACGCAACCAGGACCACGGTCTTGATGCCGCCTGTTCGCAGCCTGGTCTTTAGATCGCCCGGCGGGCAGCCCATGCTGCGACTTGGCGCGAAATGGCAGGTCGGCGGCCGGCGCTCCCGGTAACGATTTTCACCCGACGCCCATTGTTCACGGTCTCCGAATGAAATCTCGCCTGTCGCCCGGAAACGGGACCGCCGTCCTGCTCGCTGCCGCGGCTTTCCGAGAACGGATCGATGATGAAGAATTTCGACGGCGGCATGATGGGCTCGGACGAGCTCAAACGGCAATTTCATCTTCAACGCGTTGCAGCCGGGGCCCGTGCTCGGCGTCAACGCGCGCTTCCGGCCGCATTCCGAGGGGAGACAACATGATGTTTCGCTCCATTCGTTCCACCTGCTTCGCGCTCGCCCTGCTCGCGCCCGCCGTGGCCGCGGCGCAATCGTCGCAGAAGCCCAACATCCTCTACATCGTTGCCGACGATCTCGGCTGGAACGATGTCGGCTTCCGCAGTTCCGACCTCGCCACTCCCACGATCGACCGGCTCGCCCGCGAGGGCGCCGTGCTGGACCAGTTCTACGTCCAGCCGATGTGCACGCCGACGCGTGCAGCGCTGATGACCGGGCGCTATCCGATGCGCTACGGGCTGCAGAGCTTCGTGATCCTCCCCGAACAGACCTACGGCATCCCCCTCGACGAGAAGCTGCTGCCGCAGATCCTCAAGGAAGTGGGCTACAGCACCGCGATCATCGGCAAATGGCATCTCGGCCATGGGGATACGAAGCTTTGGCCGAGGCAGCGCGGTTTCGACTATCAGTACGGCGCCCTGATCGGCGAGATCGACTACAACACTCACAAGATCCACGGCGTCACGGACTGGTATCGCAACAACGAGCATCTCGACGAGCCGGGTTATGTCACCACGCTGCTCGGCCAGGACGCGGTGCGCTATATCGAGAAGCACGACGCCCGCAAGCCGATGTTCATGTACCTGGCCTTCACGGCGCCGCACACGCCGTTCCAGGCGCCGCAGGCTTATATCGACCGCTTCAAGTCGATTGCCGATCCGAACCGGCGCATCTATGCCGCGATGATCGCCGCCATGGACGACCAGATCGCCGCGGTCCTCGACGCGCTCGAGAAGAAGGGCATGCGCGACAATACGCTGGTGATCTTCCACAGCGACAATGGCGGCGTGAAATCCGCCGCCTTTGCCGGGCAGATCGAGACCAAAGGCGCCCTTCCGGCCGATAACGGGCCGTTCCGGGAAGGGAAGGGCTCGCTCTATGAAGGCGGCACCCGTGCGGTCGCCTTGGCGAACTGGCCCGGCCACATCAAGCCCGGCAAGGTCGATCAGCCCATGCATGTCGTCGACATGCTCCCGACATTGGCGGACCGGACCGGCGCCAGTCTCGCCGGCACCAAGCCGCTCGACGGCAGCGATGTCTGGCAGACCATCAGCGAAGGCGCTCCCTCGCCGCGCAAGGAGGTCGTCTACAATGTCGAGATGTTCCGCGGCGCCGTCCGCCGGGGCGACTGGAAGCTGTTCTGGCGCGCCACCCTGCCGGAGAAGCTCGAACTCTACAACATCGCCGAGGACCCGGGCGAGACGAAGAACCTCGCCGCCGAAAACCCGCCGATCGTCGCCGAATTGCAGAAGCGAATCGACGACCTCGCCAAGGAAATGAAGCCCTCCCTGTTCTTCGAGGCGACCTTCAAGTCCTATCTTGGGCGGCATGCTCCCGCGCCGGTATTCCCAAACGACGATGCGTTCTTCGCTCAGGGTGACTGATTCAATTTCCTGAACGCGGCGGATGCCATATGGCTTCGCCGCAGATTTCAATTGAATATCTGCTCCGTTCCATCATGATGCTCGCCCGACCTTTCGTCAGGAGAACGGGCAGGCGTCGACGCCATGACATGGGCAGGAGGGCGCATATGTCACGCGCTGCGGTCCGTGCGGCCTTGCTGCACATGCTGCCGGACTACTTGGCCTCGGCGGGTGTCAAGCCGGATACCGTCTTCCGTCAGGCGGGCTTGAGTCTCGACGACGTCGCAGCGGCCAGAGTGGTTCGCCGGTCACAGATCCACCACGCCCTGGCGCTGTCGGCGCGCTGCGTCGGAAACGCCGAGATCGCCCTGTCTCTCGGCAATGTTGCCGACCCGGCCAAGCTCGGGCCGATCGGCCGGGCCATGGAGGCGGGGGGGACAGCCGAAACCTGCCTTCAGGCCCAGATCGACCTGATGCCGACCATGCAGTCGCATGCATCCATAGCCCTGCTGAAACAGGGCGACGAGATCGTGTGGACGCAACGCTTCATCGGCGATGAGGACGGGGCCTGGCTGCACCAGGAAGGCGCTGTGGCCTTCAACGTGCGGATGCTCCGGTATCTCATCGGAGACCGCTGGGCCCCCGAGCACATCAGCTTCCCGCATGCCTGCAAGGGGCGTCGTTCGCATTACGAGGAGCATTTCCAGGCCCCGGTCAGCTTCGGCGACCAGGGCGAGACGCGCATCCATATGAAGCGGTCGGTCTTTTCCAGGCCCCTGCGAGCAGATGCATTTTCGCAGAGCGGCCGAACGGTGATCCAGCCGGGCCATCGAGAGATAGGGTCGTTTCGGACGGAAAGCGGCGACATCGCGACCGCGATCGGTCGGATGATCGATGCGACCCTAGCGCATCGACCCGTGACGTTGCAGGCGGCCGCGCGCATTCTCGGATTGTCGCCGCGTACCTTGCAGCGCAGGCTGGAGGATAACGGTACCGCCTTCGAGCAGATCCTGGACGATCGGCGCCGAACCCTGGCGACGACATGGCTGGGCGGTGGACCGACAAGCGTGACGGATATCGCAATGATGCTCGGCTACTCGGACCCGTCCCATTTCAACCGGGCTTTCCGGCGCTGGGAAGGGCAGTCCCCCTTGGATTATCGCCGACGCCGAGAGGCGACGGCACGGAAGGTGGATGAAGAGTGTCTGACAAGACGCCCTGATTGTTTAGTTCCGGCATTTGACGGGTTGGAGCGAGCGTGAATCGTTTGGGCTCTGATGTTCAGCATTTGCAGATGAACCCGTGGGGCGTGAGACTTCTGAGCGTGTTCAGTCTGCGCCCGTATCTGTACGCGCTGACGAAGCTCGCGAAGTGGGTTTCGAATTGATGGTGGGTGTCGTAGTGGAAGCGCTTGACGGTGGCTTCCTCGATGGTCCGGCTCATCCGCCCGACCTGACCGCTGGTCCATCCGCGCAGAAGCTGCTCGGCGTCTCGCGCCGTCTTGCCGAGCTTGGTCAAAAGCTCCAGGAACTCGGCTGTCAACCCTCCGATACCTGGGCCGCGACATGAGCACGCCAGTTGCTGGGCGTCGTACCCGACCAGCGGCGGAATGCGCGCGTAAATGCCGCCGGCTCCGAGAAGTGGAGTGCCGCCGCGATTTCGACCAGCCGCAGGTCGGTATCTTCCAATAGCTGACACGCGATTCCGAAGCGGATTTCATCTGCGACGCTCTTGAAGGTGGTCCCTTCGGCTTTCAGGCGACGATTGAGGGTCCGCCGATGCACCGACAGGAGTTCTGCCATCTCGGAGGAGGAGCTTCTGGCATTGAGGAACTCAGCTCGCAGGAGCCGTCGCATTTCGTCCTTCAAATCCGCCGGACAGCTATGCTCCCATTCTGCAATCTGGAACTCCAATGCACGACGGATCACCGGGTCGGCGCCTTCGACGGAATGCTTCAAATATTCGGCAGGAAAGACGAGCGCTGCGACCTCCTGGTTGAACCGAACAGGCGCGCGAAAAAGCTGGCGATACGGTTCCGGATCGATCGGCGGTCTGCGCGGAAGCAGCACTTCGGTGATCTCGAGTCGGGGTCCGCCAAGCTCCCGCAAGATCTGACAAGCCGTCGCAAGCGCTCCGTCGAGGATCTGGATCGCGCCGGTGCAAGTGGGATGGTAAAGCAAGTAGCTGAGGAGAGCCACGTCACCGTCGACATCCAGCTGTGTCACCGCGGTGCGGTTCTGCACGCGCAGATGGGAATTCATGTTCCGCAACGCATCGCCGATCGTTTCGGAATGCCGCATGAGCGCTCCCACCGCCCTCAGCGATTTGAGCGTCGATCGCCGTCCGACGAGCAGGCCGAGATGCGAGCAGTGCGTCCGCTCGACGCCGAGGCGAAGCAGCTTTCCAAGGGCACTCAGTGAAACGAGACTATCCGCGTGATCGAAAAGACTTGGATCCAACTCCGCTCCTTCGATCACACGTTCCGGGTCACAGCCGAGTTCCGATAGAATCGGACAGATCTCCCTGGCAACTCCAAGATGAATGAAGCCCGAAGGAGCAGCCCGCTCGACGGTCGCGTCCCCGGCAAGTCCGGGCGAAGGCGCGGGCTGGGTGCGCACTTCCACGACATCCTCCAGCCCTACTCCCGGCCGAAGCCAATCTGCGCCTGCGTCAGGAGGGTATCAAGAGCGGATTTCGCCTCATGAACGAAGCGCAAGCGGTCGCTTTCCCAGGGCGATCGGGTGAAGCGCCTTGCCGGACGGCTTTCGATCCGTGTCGCGTTCGGTCAAGCATGGCCTGCCGCAGACGCGAGACTCCCTGTTCATGCAGTCGCCTCGCGCCGAATCGCACGGCCATGATCGCTCGTCGCCAGGACGATGGTCCGTCATCACGGGAGTTGCGTGATGTCGTCGACGAAATTATTCAGGAAGCTGCGATCAGGCCCCTCGCTCGGGTGGCTCGCGCTTTGGAGGCGGTCGTGGAACGATGCAAGGCGGCGGGCCACGATCCGGGGAGCCCAATCGACATGGCGGCCGCTCGCCTGCGGAGCGCGCCCGGACTCGAATAGACTCGGGCGCAGACAATAAGCTGCAAGCATTGTTTCGAAGCTTGCTTGCCGGATTTTATGTTCAAGCAACGGGCGGGCTCGTCGTTCTCGCTGCTTGCATACGAAATGAAGACGCATGATACGCTCGTTGATCCTCGGCGCGCTCCTTCTGGGCCTGCCTTTCGCGGCCGCCGCGCAGGCCCCTGCCGGGCCTGTCCCGGTGGGAACCGTCCTGGCACGGCGGGAGGCGATCGGAAAAACCGCTGATTTCGTCGGCCGCGTGGAAGCGGTCCAGCGGGTCGACGTCCGCGCCAGGGTCAGCGGCTGGCTGGAGGCGATCCTGTTCAAGGACGGCCAGAAGGTCGCGAAGGGAACGCCGCTCTACAAGATCGAGCGCGGGCAGTTCCAGGCGGCGCTCGGCCAGGCGCAGGGCGCCCTGCTGCGCGCGAAGGCCGCGCGGGAACTGACGATCATCCAGCTGGACCGCGCGGAAGAGCTGTATCGCCGGCAGGCGGGAACGGCCGTCGCGCGCGACCAGGCCAAGGCGGCGGACGAGCAGGCCCAGGGGCAGATCCTGTCGGATCAGTCGGCCCTGCAAACGGCGCAGATCAATCTCGACTATACGACGATCTCCTCCCCGATCGACGGGCAGGTCGGCCGCACGCTCGTCACGGTCGGCAACGTCGTCGGTCCCGACAGCGGCGTGCTGACCACGATCGTCAGCATCGATCCGATGTATGTCAGCTTTCCGGTCAGCCAGCGCGATTTCCTCCAGGCCCAGCGAAGCGGCGAGGGGGACGCCTCCAAGATCAAGATCAGGCTCCGCTTCGTCGACGGAACCGAATATCCCGAACTGGGGCAGGTCGATTTCGTGAACGTCAATGTCGACCGGGCGACCGACACCATTCTCGTGCGCGGAACGGTTCCGAACAAAAAGGGCCAGCTGGTCGACGGGCAGTTCGCCCGCGTGCAATTGCTGATCGGGGAGCCTCAGCAGAAGGTCGTCATCCCGCAGAGCGCGCTGCTCGCCGACCAGGGCGGCGTCTATGTGTTCGTCGTCGAGGACGGCAAGGCGGTCGTGCGCCGCGTCAAGCCGGGCGGCGAGCACGGCACCGACGTGATCATCGAAAGCGGCCTCGAAGGCGGCGAGCAGGTGATCGTCGAGGGCCTCCAGGCGCTGCGGCCGGGCGCTCCGGTCACCGCGCGGCCCGTGGCCGGCTCGCTCGAGCGGAGATAGCGCATGCTTTCCTCGCTCTTCGTCGACCGGCCGCGCCTTGCGATCGTCATCGCCGTCGTCACCTCGATCGCCGGCCTCCTGGCGCTCCTGGCCCTCCCCATCGCGCAATACCCGGACATCGTCCCGCCGCAGGTCTCGGTGACGACCTTCTATCCCGGCGCGAATTCCGGGGTCGTCGAGGCGACCGTCGCGCAGCCGATCGAGGCGCAGGTCGTCGGCGTCGACAAGATGATCTACATGAAGAGCGTGAGCGGCGACGACGGCAGCTATACGCTGACGGCCTCTTTCGAGCTGGGCACCGATCCCGATCTCAACGCCGTCAACGTGAACAACAGGGTCCAGGTGGCCCTGGCGAGCCTGCCGAACGAGGTGCAGCGCCAGGGCGTCACGGTGAAGAAGAAGTCCTCCGCGCTGCTCGGCGTCGTGGTCCTCTCCTCGCCGAAGCAGACGCACGATCCGCTGTTCCTGTCGAACTACGTCACGATCAACCTCCTCGATGCCGTCAAGAGCACGCCGGGCGTCGGCGACGCCTCGCTCTGGGGGCCGCAGGACTACGCCATCCGCGCCTGGGTCGAGACGGACCGCCTGACGGGGCTCAACCTCACGACCGGGGACGTCATTTCCGCCATCCAGGGCCAGAACGTCCAGGCGGCGGTCGGCCGGATCGGCGCGAGGCCGAGCGCCGACGACACGCAGTTGCAGCTCAACATCCAGACCAAGGGACGCCTGACCTCGCCGGAGGAGTTCGGCCAGATCATCCTGAGGACCAACACGGACGGCTCGATCCTGCGCCTGAAGGACGTCGCGCGGCTGGAGCTCGGCGCGGCCAATCTCGACCGGGTGACGCGCCTCAACGGCAGCCCGGCCGCGGCCCTCGCGATCTACCAGTCTCCCGGCGCGAACGCGATCTCGACGCTCAACGCCATCCGGGCCAAGCTCCAGGAGATCGAGAAGCGCTTCCCGGAAGACCTGACCTGGAAGATCACCTACGATCCGACCACCTTCGTCACCTCGACCATCCACGAGGTCCAGAAGACCCTCGTCGAAGCCTTCGTGCTCGTCGTGATCGTCGTCTTCCTGTTCCTGGGCAGCCTGCGCGCCAGCCTGATTCCGATGCTGGCGGTTCCCGTCAGCCTGATCGGCAGCTTCATCGCGCTCAAGGCCGTCGGCTATTCCGCCAACACGGTGTCGCTGCTCGCGCTCGTCCTGTCGATCGGCATCGTCGTCGACGACGCCATCGTCGTGGTCGAGAACGTCGAGCGGGTCATGGAGGAGAATCCCGAGATGTCGCCCGCCGAGGCGACGAAGCACGCGATGCGCGAGATCACCGCGCCCGTCATCGCGATCACGCTGGTCCTGCTCTCCGTCTTCGTGCCGATCGGCTTCATTCCGGGCATCTCGGGCGAATTGTTCCGGCAATTCGCCGTGACCGTCTCGGTCGCCATGCTGTTTTCGGCGGTCAACGCCCTCACTCTCTCTCCGGCGCTCTGCGCCATCCTCCTGCGGCGCCACGCCGGGCCCAAGCACGGCATCATGGCCCGCGTCTCGGGGGGCATCGACTGGGTCCGCGACCAGTACGGAGCGGGCGTCGCGCGCCTCGTCCGCCTCTCGATCGTCGGCCTCGTCCTGGTGGCGGCCTCGGGAGCCGGAACGGCCCTCCTGGCGCGCCAGACGCCGACCGGCTTTCTGCCGGAAGACGACCAGGGAGCGCTGTTCGTCCTCCTGAACCTGCCCGGGGGTGCCTCCGTCAACCGCACGGAGGAGCTGGTCCGCAAGGCGGAGGAGGTTCTGAGAGGCGACCCGGCGGTGGAGGATTTCACGAGCGTCGTCGGCCTGAACTTCATCGACAGCTATTCCCAGCCGAATTCCGCCTTCGTCGTCGTCACGCTGAAGCCATTCGAGGAGCGCCGGGCCGCTCATCTGGGGGCCCGCGAGACGATGGCGCGCCTCGGCGCGCAGTTCCGCCAGATCCCCGGAGGGCAGGTGATCCCCTTCGCGCCTCCCCCGATCATCGGCCTCGGGACGGGCGGCGGCTTCACCTACGTTCTCCAGGACCTGCGCGGAGGCGACCCGAAGGTCATGGCGCAGGCCCTGCGCGGCCTCATCGTCGCGGCCAACCAGGAGCCCAGGCTCCGCAGCGTGTTCAGCACCTTCTCCGCGACCAATCCGTCGATCTATCTCGACATCGATCGCGACAAGGTGCAGATCCTCGACGTTCCGCTTTCCTCCGTCTTCCAGGCGTTGCAGGCTTCGCTCGGCGGCTATTTCGTCAACAACACGAACCTCTACGGACGCACCTGGCAGGTGCAGGTCCAGGCCGAGGCGCGCGACCGGGCCAGCATCGACGACATCTACCGCATCAACGTCCGCAACACGCGCGGCGAGATGGTGCCCATGCGCAGCCTCGCGGAAGCGCGCGTCGTCGTCGGGCCGCCCGCCCTCATCCGCTACAACAACCTGCGCGCCGTGACGGTGCAGGGCAATCCCGCGCCCGGCGTGTCGTCGGGACAGGCGCTGCAGGCCATGGAGGAGGTCGCGGCCAAGGCCCTGCCGGCCGGGTTCAAGGGAGAATGGACCGACACGGCCTTCCAGGAGAAGCGCGCGGAAGGCAAGACGGCGATCATCCTCGGCTTCGCCGTCCTCTTCGCCTATCTGTTCCTGGTCGCGCTCTACGAGAGCTGGACGATTCCGGTCCCGGTGCTGCTGTCGGTCGCGGTCGGGGTTCTGGGCGCGTTCATCGGGATGCTGCTCGGCGGGCTGACGCTCGACCTCTACGCGCAGATCGGCATGGTGGTCCTGATCGGCCTTGCGGCGAAGAACGGCATCCTGATCGTCGAGTTCGCCAAGGAGCAGCGCGAGAAGGGCGTGCCGCTTCTCGAGGCGGCGATCGAAGGCGCGCGGCTGCGCTTCCGGCCGGTCATGATGACGTCCTTCGCCTTCATCCTGGGCCTGTTTCCGCTCGTCCGGGCATCGGGGGCTTCCGAGTTGGCGCGCCGCAACGTCGGCACGCCGGTCTTCGGCGGCATGATCCTGGCATCGGTCCTCGGGATCTTCGTGATCCCGCCGCTTTACGTGACGTTCCAGGCCCTCCGGGAGCGCCTGCGGCCCTCCCTCGTCAAGGGGCCGCGGCAAATGCCGGACGAGCCCGGCCGCCACGGCGAGCAGTCGGCATGACCTTCGCCGAGGCGGTGCTCTCGTCTTATGAAATAGTATAAATCGTCTTTAGCTATCGATGCTGGCAGCTTCGGATTTCTTCCTGTAGAAACGTCCAGTGCAGGAGTGCAAACATGAGCGGAAAGACCATGACTTCGGCTGAAAGCCTCGATGACAGCTTCATGTCCGTCAGCGATCTCAAGGCTTATCTGACGGAGCGGGATGCGGCGAAAGCGAGCCAGGCGGTCGACGCGCTGTCGCGGGTGGACAAGGCGCGTCAGGAATACATCAAGCGCCTTTCGCAAAGGATCGATATCACGGACGAGCGAATTCATCGCCTGCTCCGCAACGCCAAGGCAGCGGCGGAGCGCGGGGAGCGTGAAGTCCTGATCGGGCGCTTCCCGGTCGATCTCTGCACGGATCGCGGACGGGCGATCAACAACGCCGAGCCCGACTGGCCGAAGACGCTGACAGGTCTGCCGGAGCAGGTCTACGAAGTCTGGAAGGAAAAGCTTCAACCGCTCGGCTATCGCCTCAAGGCCCTCATCGTCGAATGGCCGCAGGGTCTGCCGGGCGAGGCGGGCATGTTTCTCACCTGGCCGGACCTGCGGGATCAATAGCCTGCCGTTCCGAGCGCGCGAGGGTTTCATGGGCAAGGCACATACCGGCGATGGCGGGGCCGGCGAATGCATGAAACGCAAAGCCTACGAGCGCGAGCTCGCGAAGCTCCATTGCGAGCTCGTCAAGCTTCAGGACTGGGTTCGTCACGAAGGCAAGAAAGTCTGCATCGTCTTCGAAGGCCGCGACGGGGCGGGAAAGGGCGGTGCGATCAAGGCGATCACCGAACGGGTCAGCCCGCGGACGTTTCGCGTGATCGCCTTGCCGACGCCGAGCGATCGCGAGAAATCGCAGATGTTCCTGCAACGCTACGTGCCGCACCTTCCGGCGGCGTCGGAAGTCGTGATCTTCGATCGAAGCTGGTACAATCGAGCTGGCGTCGAGCGTGTGATGGGCTTTTGCACCGAGAGGCAGGCCGAGAACTTTCTCCTGGCGATCCCCGAGGTCGAAAAGTCGATGGTCGACTCGGGCATCATTCTCCTGAAGTACTGGCTGGAGGTGAGCCAGGAGGAGCAGACACGCCGGCTCGAAGCGCGGCTGGTCGATCCACGGAAGACGTGGAAGCTGTCGCCGATGGACCTGAAATCCTATTCCCGGTGGTATGATTACTCGCGCGCCCGCGACGAGATGTTCCAGCGAACTGACACGAGCTGGGCGCCCTGGCGCATCGTGAGGTCCGACGACAAGCGGCGGGCACGGCTCAATATCATTAGCGACCTTCTGTCGCGCATTCCATACGAGCAGGTTCCGCGCAAGGATATTCAACTGCCCAAGCGCGATAAAAAGCACGGCTACGAGGAGCCGGACTATCGCCTCAAGTACATCCCCGATATTTTCTAAGGCAATTCATGGACATGATGAATGAAACGCAATACCGCTAGAAATCTTTCATCCGAACTTGTCGTGACCGCCTAAGCGCGATAAGAAACATGGCTGCGAGGCGCCGGGCTATTGCCTTGAATGCATCCCTGAGATTTCTAGGATAACGCACGATTATGTCGAGTGAAAACACGATGCCGCTGGGCGGCCCCTTGTCCGGGCTTGTCGCGGCGGCGACCGAATACATGATCGATGCAGGGCAGCGGAGCGTGCTGTTCCTGGACGTCCTGCGCCGGCGCGGCGACCAGTACCGGGAGCATGTCGCCCAGACCGCGCCGCATGTTCTCCAATATTCCGCCGAGCTGGTGATGGACGGGCGCAAGCTGGACGAGCCGGTCAATTACGTATTGGTGCGAATTATTCCGCCCGAGGGTGTCGAAATCGACCCCGCGCGGCGTCCGTTCGTCGTGGTCGATCCGCGCGCGGGCCACGGTCCGGGCATCGGCGGCTTCAAGGCCGACAGCGAGATCGGCGTGGCGATGAATGCGGGCCATCCCTGCTATTTCGTCGGCTTTCTCCCGGAGCCCATGCCCGGGCAGACCATCGAGCGCATCGCCCGCGCCGAGGCCCGGTTCATCGAGGAGGTGATCGCCCGCCATCCGCAGGCGGACGGCAAGCCCTGCGTCATCGGAAACTGCCAGGCCGGCTGGGCGATCATGATCCTGGCCTCCCTGCGCCCGGAACTGTTCGGGCCGCTCATCATCGCCGGCGCCCCTCTCGCCTATTGGGCCGGTGTCCACGGCAAGAATCCGATGCGCTATTCCGGCGGCCTGCTGGGGGGAAGCTGGCTGACCGCCCTCGCCAGCGACCTCGGAGCCGGCAAGTTCGACGGCGCCTGGCTCGTGCAGAACTTCGAGGGCCAGAACCCGTCGAACACGCTCTGGACCAAGCAATACAATGTCTATTCGAACGTCGACACCGAGGCGAACCGCTATCTCGAATTCGAGCGCTGGTGGGGCGGCCATGTCAATTTGAACGCCGAGGAAATCCAGTTCATCGTCGACGAACTGTTCGTCGGCAACAATCTCGCCGCCGGAACGATCAAAATGTCCGACGGGCAGGCGGTCGATTTGCGCCACATCAGGTCGCCGATCGTGGTGTTCTGCTCCGAAGGAGACAACATCACGCCGCCGCAGCAGGCGCTGGATTGGATCCTCGACCTCTACGCCGATATCGACGAAATCAGGGCCTACGGACAGACGATCGTCTATACGATTCACCCGAGCGTCGGCCATCTCGGGATCTTCGTCTCGGGCGGCGTGGCCAGGAAGGAGCATGCGGAGCTTTCCAGCAATATCGACCTGATCGACGTGCTGCCGCCGGGCCTCTACGAAGCCACCTTCGAAAAGAAGGGCGGCGACACCAGAAACTCCGATCTCGTCGCCGGCCAGTGGGTGATGCGGTGCGAGGCCCGGACGCTGGACGATATCCGAGCCCTCGGCGGCAATTCGCCCGAGGACGAGCGGCGTTTCGCCACCGCCAAGCGCGTGTCGGAGAAGAACCTCGCCGCCTATCAGAGATACGTTCAGCCCTGGATCAAGGGCCTGGTTGCGCCGCAAATGGCCGCGTGGATGCATCAGATGCATCCGCTTCGCCTTCAGTACGAGGCCATCAGCAGTCAAAATCCATGGATGTCGGCAGTGAGGTCGGCCGCGGAGCAGATCAAGGAGAACCGCAAGCCGGTTTCACAGGACAATCCCTTCCTGGCCTTCCAGGAGCAGGTTTCCAAGCAGGTCGTGCACGCGCTGGATAGCTGGCGCGACGCGCAGGAAGCGTTGAGCGAGACGGTTTTTCTCAACGTCTACGGCTCGCCGGCCCTTCAGGCCGCCGTCGGGATCGATCCGAATTCCGAGCCGTCGCGCCGGCGGGAGATGTCGGCCGAGCACCGGGCCTTGCTCGAAAAACGGATCGCCGAATTGAAGGCCAAGACGGGCGAGGGCGGTCTTCGGGAGGCGGCCCTGCGGGCCTTGCTTTACGTCGGATCGGCGAGGGGAATGGTCGACGAGCGCAGCGTCGAGGCGTTGCGCGAAGTTTACCGCAAGCTCAGCGGGCCGCGATTGACGCTGCCGGAGTTCAAGATGCTGGCGCGCGAGCAGTTCTTCATGCTCCTGCTCGACCGGGACGGGGCTTTGGCCGCCATCCCGAAGCTGTTGCCGGACGATGCCGATCAGCGCCGCGCCGCCTTCGATGCCGTGCGCCACGTGCTCTCCGCGAGCGCCGAGATCACGGGCGAGCCCGCCCGGCGTTTCCGGCGCGTGGCCGAGCTGTTCGGTGTCGATGCGCCTGACGAAGAGAGGAAGGCGGCCGACCCCGCCCGTCCTGCTCGTGGGGCGAAAGTCTCGTAGAGCCGGCTGGAGGAAGCAGCGCGATGTCGGTCGATGCCGTCGAACCTCGATCTTCGAGCAAATAGGATCGCCTGATCGCACAGCATATTCTGTCACCGATCAGGTCCGAGACATAACCTCCAGATGAACGCGGGTGCCATGATTCCTGTATTTCCGGATATTCAAACCGCCCTCAAGGGAAAGAAAGGTCTGGTTGTCGGCATCGCCAACGACCAATCCATCGCCTGGGGCTGCGCAAGGGCGTTTCGCGCGCTCGGCGCCGACCTCGCGGTCACCTACCTCAACGACCGTGCCAAAAAGCATGTCGAGCCGCTGGCGCAGGAGCTGGAGGCGCCGATCTTCATGCCGCTCGACGTCATGACGGAGGGGCAGACGGAGCAGGTCTTCGAGCGGATCGCCCAGGAATGGGGTCAGCTCGACTTCCTGCTGCACTCGATCGCCTTCTCTCCGAAGGAAGCGCTGCACGGCCGCGTGGTGGATGTCGGCCGCGAGGGTTTCCTCAAGACGATGGACGTCTCCTGCTGGTCGTTCATCCGGATGGCCCATTTGGCCGAGCCGCTGATGAAGAACGGCGGAACGATGTTCACAATGACCTATTACGGCAGCCAGATGGTGGTCGAGAACTACAACATCATGGGTGTCGCGAAAGCGGCGCTCGAATCGGCCGTCCGGTACATGGCCGCGGAACTCGGCCCGAAAGGGATCCGCGTGCATGCGATCTCGCCCGGCCCGCTGGCGACCCGGGCCGCATCCGGCATCCCCGAATTCGACGAACTGATGGACAAGGCGCAATCGAAGGCCCCGGCGCGCAGCCTCGTCAGCATCGACGACGTCGGCAAGGCCACGGCCTTCCTGGCCCTCGACGGAGCCAAGCTGATCACGGGTGGCGTCCTCTATATCGATGGCGGATACCACATCATCGACTGATGTTCTTCTTCGATCGAGATATGTGCCGACCCTCCATTTCGGTTGGGGGCACTCTCTTGGAACGATCGATTTGTTGCTCCTGCAAGGAAAAATGATGATGGGAAGGGGTTTCAAGGCCGCGATGCTGGCATTGGCGGCCGGGCTGCTCATGGGGACTCCGGCCTCGGCGCAGACGTCGTCGCTGGGGCGGCCGAATGCGTCGATCCGCATCCAGCAGCTTCAGGTGGCCTTCATCGGGTCGGGGGCGCTGGGCGGTGGGACGGTCACCTATCGCGGCCGAACCTATCCCATCACTGTCGGCGGCCTCGGCGTCGGCGGGATGGGTGCGTCGAAGCTCACCGCGACGGGCACTGTCTACGGCCTGAGCCGGCTCGAGGATCTGGCCGGTCCCTACCTCCAGATCCGCGCGGGCTGGGCCCTGGGAGATGCCGGACGCGGCCGGCTCTGGCTGCGCAACGACAAGGGGGTGACCTTGCGTCTCGCGACGCGCCGGCAGGGCTTGCAACTCGCAACGGGTGCCGATGCCGTCGTGATCGACTTCAAGCATTGACGGCTCAAGGCCGGCCCGCGCGGCCGCGAGAACTGGCGGCCAGGGTGTCCCCGGCGTGAGCAAGGCGGGGACGTCGTTCGGGAAGCCGTACCCGAAGGGAACGTGAATTCGTGCGCCCGTTCGGACCTCCGTAGAAGCTGCCGGTGTCGTTGACGGCCTCTCTGAACAAGAGCATCGTCGACTGTAATCACCGAGGGGGCGACGATGTCGTGGATCGGAGCCTTGCCGGGGCTCAATACGCTGCGCCGGTATGAAGCGGCGTGGATACGCCATGACATTGTTGCAGGACTCGTCTTGGCTACGATGCTGGTGCCGACCGGCATCGCTTACGCAGTCGCTTCGGGCCTGCCGGGTATCAACGGACTCTACGCGACAATCGTTCCGTTGCTGGTCTATGCGCTGTTCGGCCCCAGCCGCATCCTCGTCCTGGGCCCGGATTCCTCACTTGCCGCCATCATCCTTGCCGTCGTGCTTCCGTTGTCGGGCGGGGATCCGCAACGGGCGGTCAATCTGGCGGCTGCGATGGCGGTCGTCTCCGGGCTGGTCTGCATTCTGGCCGGCGCCGCGCGCCTCGGCTTCGTCACCGAGCTTCTCTCGAAGCCGATCCGCTACGGCTATATGAACGGAATAGCGCTGGCGGTTCTCATCAGCCAGTTCCCTAAGCTTTTCGGCTTTTCGATCGACGGCGACGGACTCCTGGGAAATATCTGGGACACCGGCGAGGCCATTCTGAGCGGCAGGGTGAACTGGACGACATTCGCGGTGGGCGCCTCGACCTTGGCCGTCATCCTGCTGCTCAGGCGCAGCAAGCGCGTGCCGGGCATTCTGATCGCCGTCGTCGGGGCGACCGTCATCGTCGGAGCGCTGGATTTGGCGTCGCGCGCCGGCGTGGCGGTTCTTGGCCCTCTGCCGCGCGGATTGCCGGCCTTCGCGGTTCCCTGGATCGCCACCACCGATATCGTGCAGGTCGTGCTCGGGGGCCTGGCCGTCGCCCTGGTGTCTTTCGCCGATACCAGCGTGCTGTCGCGGACTTATGCCGCCCGCACGCGCACTCATGTCGATGCGAACCAGGAGATGGTGGGGCTCGGGGCTGCCAATCTCGCGGCCGGATTGTTCCAGGGCTTCCCCGTCAGCAGCAGTTCGTCCCGCACTCCCGTGGCTGAGGCTGCAGGGGCGCAAACGCAGCTCACCGGAATCGTGGGGGCGCTGGCGCTCGTCCTGTTGCTATTGGCCGCCCCCAACCTCCTGGAGCATCTTCCGAGCAGCGCCCTGGCTGCGGTCGTCATCGCCGCAGCGATCGGATTGATCGAAGTTGCCGATCTGCTTCGAATCTACCGCATTCAGGCCTGGGAGTTCTGGCTCTCCGTCATCTGCTCGGTAGGGGTCGCCGTATTGGGGGCGATCCCGGGGATCGGCCTCGCCGTCGTGATCGCGGTCATCGAGTTCCTGTGGGATGGCTGGCGTCCGCACTCGGCGATTTTGGGCCGGGCCGAAGGCGTCGAGGGGTTCCATGACATCACGCGCTATCCCGATGCCGAGCAAATAGCGGGCCTGGTCTTGTTCCGGTGGGATGCCCCCTTGTTCTTCGCCAATGCGGAACTGTTCAAGGCGCGGGTTCTGGAGGCGGCAGCGGCTTCGCCGACGCCGGTGCGCTGGCTGGTCGTGACCGCGGAGCCCGTGACCAGTGTCGATGTCACCGCGGCAGATATGCTGGATGAATTGGATGGCGATTTGAAGAATATGGGCGTTGAGTTGTGCTTCGCCGAGATGAAGGATCCAGTGAAGGACAAGCTCAGAAGATTCGGCCTGTTTCCACAATTTGGAGAGAGTCGATTTTTTCCAACGATCGATTCAGCTGTCAGGAAATATTTAAATATATCATGATATATTTGTAAGTGCAGGTGATGCGGAGGTCGCGCCGGCTTGGCCGGGCGCCCGCGGCAAGGAGGTCAATAGACCGCCGGCGTCACGACCCAGATGAGATCGACCGGCTGTTCCCCGATACACCAGAAGCGGGCCATCTTGGTGGCCGCGAAGGCGAAGCTGTCTCCGGGCGCGAGCACATATTCCCTCCCCTCGACCTCGAGGCCGAGCGTGCCCGAGACGACGACCCCGCATTTCGAGCCGCTCTCGTTGTTGTAGGGCTGGTCGCCCGAGGAGCCACCCGGCTGGACGAGGATTCGCAGCATCTGGATGCCCGGGACCGAATCCGGCGACAGCAGCTCCTTCGTCATGCCTTTCGGCCCGATGGTCATGACGCGCCGCCCTCCGGCCCGCACGACCACGTCCTCGTGATCGCCGTCCGGGACGTCGAAGAGCCAGCCCACCGGCATGTCGAGCGCCGCGCAGACCTGGCGCAGGGATTTCAGCGACGGCGTCGTGACGCCCCGCTCGATCTGGCTCAGAAGCCCGATCGAGATTTCCGCCTTGTCCGCCACCTCCTGGAGGGAGCGGCCCTTGATCGAGCGGCGGAGGCGGAGCTTGCGTCCGATCCCGTCATCCGGGCCGCTCTCGGGGAGCGACACCACGTTCTGTCCCTGACGTGCCACGCGTCCGCGTCTCCGCCTGCTGCCTTAGCGATCTTCGCCCAGCTTTATATCAGAAATGAAAATTTCAGGCACTCTTTTCAATCCTATTGCAATATGGGCGGATATCTGCTTCCGTAGTTGAAACCGCGATCGGATGGGAACATGCGCGTCGGAATCGAGGTCGGGGGAACCTTCACGGATCTGGTCGCCGTCGACGGGTCACGCGTCGAGGTGGTCAAGGTTCCGAGCACGCCGGGTAGTCCCGAGATCGGCGCCTTCAACTCGTTGCAGGCGGCCGGAATAGAGGCGGCGGGCGTCACCGACCTCGTCCACGGCTCGACGGTCGCCACCAACGCGATCCTCGAGCGCAAGGGCGCGAGCGTCGCCTTCGTTACTACGAGGGGCTTCCGCGACATCCTGTTCTTCCAGCGGCACGACCGCCGCAACATCTACGATCTGCGCTACAAGAAACCCGCTCCGCCGCTCCGCCGCAAGGACTGTCTCGAAGTCTCCGAGCGGGTGGATTCGCATGGCGACGTCGTGCTGCCGCTCGACGAGTCCGAAATCCTGCGCGACCTGATCCCCCGCCTCGCCGCGGGCGGCTATCAGGCCGTCGCCGTCTGCCTTCTCTCCGCCTATGTCGCGCCGGCCCACGAGGCGCGGGTGAAGGAGCTGATCAACGCGGCGCTGCCGAAGGTCCAGGTCGCCTGCTCCCACGAGGTCGCGAGCGAATTCCGTGAATATGAGCGCGCGACGACGACCGTCCTCTCGGCCTATGTCCAGCCCGTGATCGACGGCTATCTCGCCCGGTTCGAGGCGACGCTCGCCAAGGCCGGCTTCGCCGGCGGGTTCTCGGTCATGCAATCGAATGGCGGGCGGCTTCCGGCCGCCGCCATGCGCCGGAACTCGATCACGGCCCTGTTCAGCGGCCCGGCCGCCGGCGTCGTCGGCGCAATCCGGCAGGCCGAGCGCTCGAACGCGAAGAACCTCATCACCTTCGACATGGGCGGCACCTCGACCGACGTCTGTCTCGTCGTCGACGGCGTGCCCTCCGTCTCGCCGGAGACGGAGGTGGACGGCCTGCCCATCCGCACCCCCGTCCTCGATATCGTCACGGTCGGCGCCGGCGGCGGTTCGCTCGTCTGGATCGACGATGGCGGCATGCTGCGGGTCGGTCCCCGCAGCGCCGGCGCGACGCCCGGCCCCGCCTGCTACGGTCGCGGCGGCACGCAGCCCACCGTCACCGACGCCCATGTCGTGCGCGGCACCATCCGGGCCGACGCCTTCCTCGGCGGGACGATGACGCTCGATGTCGAGAAGGGGCACAAGTCTTTCGAGGAGGTCGCAGCCAGGCTCGGCATCTCGGTGCGCGATGCCGCCGCGGCCGCGATCCGGCTCGCCGTCGCCAATATCGTGCGCGCCGTCCAGCTCGTCTCGACCGAGCGCGGCCGCGATCCGCGCAACTACGCGCTCCTGCCCTTCGGCGGCGCCGGGCCGCTCCTCGCCGCCGAGATCGCCGAGGAGCTCGGCTGCCGCGAGATCGTGGTGCCGCCCAATCCCGGCGTGATCTCCGCCTTCGGCCTCCTCGCCGCCGATTATGTCCGCGTCGCGAGCGTGACGCGCCGCACGGCGCTCTCGGACGAGGCGCCGGCCATGCTGCGCGAGGAGTTCCAGCGCTTCCGCGAGCGGGCCGAGGCGGAATTCCGCGCGCTCGGCCTCGACGGCGCGCTCTCCTTCGAGCTGACGGCGGAGATGCGCTTCGTCGGGCAGGCTTTCGAGATCCCGGTCGAGATCGATCCGGCGCGGCTCGCGGGCCTGCGGCCCTCCGATCTCGCCGACGAGTTCAGCGCCGCCCATCGCCGCATCTATTTCCACGGCGGCGAGCCGGGGCGGAAGGTCGAGATCGTGGGCCTGCGCTTCGGCGTGCGCCGCCGCCTCGACAGCCTGCCGGATTTCCGCGAGCGCGCCTCCCATCTCGCCCATCCCGGCGAGATCGAGGTCTGGACGCCGAAGGGCGCCGTCCCGACCGCGCTCGTCGACGCCGACACCCTGGCGCCGGGCCGCCCCGTCGAGGGCGCGGCCATGATCGAAGGCTACAGTTCCACGCTCTGGGTTCCGCCCGGCTGGCGGGCCGAGCGCGACGAACCCGGCAACATCATCATGCGGAGGGTCTGAGGCATGGCTCTCGATCCCAAATCCCTCGATCCGGTCGATTACGCCATCATCAGCCAGTCGCTGATCGCGGCGGCGCGCGAGATGGGCGCGAAGCTGATCCGCTCCGCCTATTCGACCGTCCTGCGCGAGGCGCGCGACGGCTCGGCCGCCCTCCTCGACGCGCATGGCAACACCATCGCCCAGGCCGAGCTGATCCCGATGCAGCTCGGCACGATCGGCCATGTCTTCCAGCCCTGCGCCAGGCTCTATCCGAACGAGACGCTGGTCTCGGGCGACTTCTTCGTCATCAACGATCCCTATTCGGGCGGCCAGCATCTCCAGGACGTCTTCTTCTTCCATCCGATTTTCTATGACGGGAAGGTGATCGGCTTCTCGGCCTCCGTCGCCCACCATCTCGACGTGTCGGGCGGCGATCCTGGCCTCAACATCGCGGCGCCCGACGTCTATGCGGAAGGGCTGATCATCCCGCCGCTCAAGTTCAACATGGAGCGCGACTGGCACGGCGGCCCCTTCGAGCGCCTGCTGCGCGCGAACGTGCGCGTGCCGCACCAGACGATGGGCGATTTCGACGCCCAGATCGCCGCGAACGCGATCGGCTCGCAGCGCGTGATCGAGCTTGCCGACCGCTACGGGCCCGAGAAGATCACCGCCGTCATGGCCGCCCTCCTCGACTATTCGGAAGCCCGCATGCGGGCCGCGCTCCGCGAGATCCCGGACGGGGTCTATGCGGGCGAGGACGCCGTCGACGACGACGGGCTCTCCGATACGGTCCTGCCCGTGCGGGCGACGGTGACGATCAAGGGCGACTCGGCGAAGATCGACTTTACGGGCACCGCCCCGCAAGTGCGCCGCAACCTGAACGCCCCCTTCGCGGCGACGGTCTCGGCGGCCCTGTCCTGCCTCAAGGCGGCGCTGACGAGCCCCGACATCCCGTTCAATGCGGGCGCCTTCCGGCCGATCGAGGTGACGGCGCCGAAGGGCTGCATGCTGAACCCGCATCACCCGGCCCCCGTCAGGGCCCGGATGGAGGTCTGCTCGCGCGCCTGGAACGCCATCATGAAGGCGCTGTCCCAGGCCGTGCCGGACAAGGTCATCGCCTGCGGCTTCGACACCACGACCTCCTTCGTCCTCTCGCATCTCGGCGAAGGCGGCTGGTCGGTCTATCTCGAGATCTATGGCGGCGGCTTTGGCGCGGCGAACGACACCGACGGCTGCGACGGCGTCGACAACCCGCTCTCGAACTGCTCGAACACTCCCGTCGAGGCGCTGGACCAGGATTTCCCCTTCTTCCGCGTCATCGAATACGCATTGCGCCCCGATAGCTGCGGCCGCGGCCGCCAGCGCGGCGGGCTCGGCTTCACGCGCAGCTTCGAGGCGCTGAAGGACGGCGTGCGCATCTCGCTCTACAGCGACCGCTTCAGGCGCTCGGCCGAAGGGCTGTTCGGCGGCCGCGAGGGTGCGACGGGCTTCTGCGAGGTTCGCCGTGGCGATACGGTCATCAAGCTGAAGTCGAAGGACGCCATGGACCTCCAGCGCGGCGACATCGTCACGCTCGGCACCGGCGGCGGCGGCGGGTACGGGGAGCCGGCCGAGCGTCCGGCCGGGACCATCGCCGCGGACCTTGCGGACCAGATCATCTCGCCGGACGTCGCCAAGACCTGGGCGGCAGGTCACGGCCACGCGAGTCCCTGATGGCCTCCTCCGCCGACAGCGTCAAAGGCGCGCTCTGGACGACGACGGCCCGCGAGGCGGCGCCGTCGGCCGATCCCTTCGAACCGGGCCGAAGCGTCGATGTCGCGATCGTCGGCGGCGGCTTCACGGGTGCCAGCGCCGCCCTCGCGGCGGCCTCCCATGGCGCCAGCGTCGCCCTGGTCGAGGCCCGTACGATCGGCTGGGGTGCGTCAGGCCGCAACGGCGGGCAGGTCATTCCCGGCCTCAAGCTCGACCCTTCCGAAATGCGCGCAGCCTATGGCGAGGAGCGCGGCAGCCGCCTCGCGCAGGCGGTCGGAGGCGCGGCGGACGGTGTCTTCGGCCTCATCGAGAAGCACGGCATCGATTGCGAGCCGAACCGCTCGGGCTGGATCCAGGCCGCCCCGGCCGAGAAGGCCCTGGCCCGGGTGCAGCAGCGAGGTGACGAATGGGCCGCGCTCGGCGCACCCGCCGAGCGGCTCGACCGGGCCGCCCTCGCGCGCCTCACCGGCACAAACGCCTATCTCGGCGGCTGGATCGACCGGCGGGCGGGCACGGTCCAGCCTCTCTCCTATGTCCGGGGCCTCGCCAAGGCTGCGCAGCGGGCGGGTGCGAAGCTCCACGAGGGCACGGTCGCGACCGCCCTCGTCCAGCGGAACGGCCGTTGGGAGGTGACGACGTCCAGGGGGACGATCTCGGCCCGCCGCGTCCTCGTCGGGCAGGACGGCTATGCGGACGGACTCGTCCCCGGCCTCGCGAAGACGCTGATCTGCGTCCAGAGCGCGCTCGTGGCGACCGAGCAGCTGCCGGAGGCGCTGCGGGCGCGGATCATGCCGGGCGGAATCTGCGCCTCGGAGACGCGCCGCCTCGCCTTCTATTTCCGCCAATCGCCCGACGGACGCCTCGTCTTCGGGGGCCGGGGCGCGGTGGGCGATGCCGAGAACCCGGCTTTCTTCTCCGCACTCACAGCCGCCATGCACCGGACTTTCCCGGAGGCGAAGGGCCTCGCCATTGCCCATCGCTGGTCGGGCCAGGTGGCGCTGACGCTCGACGGGCTGCCCCATATCCACGAGCCGGAGAGCGGGCTCCATATCGGCGTCGGCTATAACGGCCGCGGCATCGCCATGGCGACCCTGATGGGCCAATGGCTCGCCGCCCGTGCACTGGACGGCACCGAGCCCCCGCTTCCCGTCACGAAGCTTTCCCCGATCCTCTGGCACAGCCTCAAGACACCCGCGATCCAGCTCGGCATCACCTGGGCCTGGATCCGCGACCGGCTGGGATTTGCAGGATGAGCGACGCTCCCACCCTCTTCACCTCTCTCGCCCTGCGCGGCGTGACGGTGCCGAACCGCGTCGTCGTCTCGCCGATGCAGCAATATGTGGCGGGCGACGACGGGCTGCCGAACGACTTCCACCTCCAGCATTACGGCCGTCTCGGCATCGGCGGCGCGGGCCTCGTCTTCACCGAGGCGCTCGCGGTCACGCCCGAGGGCCGCGTCACCCATCACGATCTCGGCATCTGGTCGGAGGATCAGATCGAGGCGCTGAAGCCGATCGTCGCCGCCATCGCGGCGCGCGGCGGCGTGCCCGCGACCCAGCTCATCCATGCCGGCCGCAAGGGCAGCGTCGGCCGCCCGTGGGAAGGCTATAATCCGCTCGACGAGACCTCGGCCGCACGCGGCGAGGCGCCCTGGCAGACGCTCGCCGCGAGCGCTCTTCCCGCCAATCCGGGCTGGCACGTGCCGCAGGCGCTGGACGAGGCCGGCATCGCCCGGCTGATCTCGGCCTATGCGGAGGGCGCGCGCCGCGCGGCGGCGGCCGGGTTCCGCGTGCTCGATATCCATGCCGCCCACGGCTACCTCATCCATTCCTTCCTCTCGCCGCTCGGCAACAGGCGCGAGGATCGCTGGGGCGGTGATTTCGAGGGCCGCATCCGCTTCCTGCTGGCGGTTTCGGAGGCGGTGCGGGCGGCATGGCCGGCCGAGCTGCCTCTTTTCGTGCGCCTCTCCTGCGTCGACGATCAGCCGGGCGGCTGGACGCTCGACGAGTCCGTCGAGCTGTCGCGGCGGCTGAAGGCGATCGGCGTCGATGTGATCGATTGCTCGTCGGGCGGCCTCGGCGAGCGCACGACCACGAAGCTGATCCGCCGGCCCGAGGGCTATCAGGTCCCCTATGCCGAGCGCATCCGTGCGGAGGCGCAGGTTCCGACCATGGCGGTCGGCCTCATCACGACGCCCGCTTTCGCGGAGGAGGGGGGCGCCGAGGGCCGGGCCGATCTCGTCGCGATCCGCCGCGAGGCGCTGATGAACCCGCACTGGCCGTTGCAGGCCGCCCGCGCGCTCGGACACGATCCGAATTTCGGGGCCTGGCCTCCCTCATGGGGCTGGTGGCTCGAAAAGCGGGCTCGCTCGGCCTCCGCGCCGGCGCAATAATCGTCCATCGACAAGGAGAGGGTTCAGCCATGACGATCGAACGCAGGACAATCCTCAAGAGCCTCGCGGCTGCGCCGGTCCTTCTCGCCGCTCCGCCCTATCTGCGGCAGGTCTCGGCGCAGGGCGGAACGCTCGACATCGCGGCGGTCTATTCGCTGTCCGGCACCTTCGCCAATGTCGGCACGCTGCTGAACAACGGCAGCAAATGGGCGGTCGAGAAATACGATACCCTCCTCGGCCGGAAGCTGAACTACGTCCTCCTCGACGACCGCGGCGATCCGGGCGAAGCCGTCCGCAAGGTCCAGGAGGTGATGACCCAGCGGGGCATCCGGCACATCGTGGGCTGCACCACCTCGGCCATCGGCCTCGCGGTCCAGAAGGAGGTGCATGCGAGGGGCGGCATCTACGTGCAGGAAGCGGGCGCCGACGAATCCACCGGCAAGGACTGCAACAGGTCCAATTTCCGCTGGCCCGTCGCCAGCTACAGCGCCGTCAACGCCACCATGCGCCCGCTGATCGAGAAATTCCCCGACGCCAAGAAGTGGTACACGATCACCGGGCAATACGTATTCGGCGACAGCCTTCTCACCAACGTCAAGGACGTGCTGAAGGAGAAGGGCCTCCAGCATGTCGGCAACAGCTACCACTCGCTCTCGGACCGGGAATATTCCGGCTATATCGCGACCGCCCTCGCCGCCCAGCCCGACGTGCTCGCGATCTGCAATTTCGGCAACCAGACGCTCGATGTCATCCGGCAGGCGATCAGCTACGGCATGAAGCGCAACACCAAGATCCTGGCCATCTGGTCCACCGGACTCGACCAGTTCCAGGCGCTCGGCCCCGAGAATTGCGACGGCGTCTATTTCGGCTGCAACTTCTGGCACGGCGTCGACACGCCGGGCGGACGGGTCGTGGCGGAGGTCGTCAAGGCGAAGACGGGCGACGTGCCGACCTATCTCCATGCCTGCGGCTATGCCGTGTCGCAGGTCCTGCTGGAGGGTATCAAGAAGGCGGGCACGGACGACGTGCCGGCCGTGATCAAGGCGCTCGAAGGCATGACCTACGAAGGGCCGACCGGCACCGAGCGCGTCCGCCCCGAGGATCATCAGGTGATCAAGGACTATTACCTGATGCTCGGCAAGGCGAAGGGCGCCATGAAGGACAAGAACGACTTCGCCGATGTCGTCGCCGCCACCAAGGCCTTCCTGCCGCCGGAGAAGACCGGCTGCAAGATGAGCTGACGGCGGTGAGGGGCGAGCACAAACATTGCCGCCTCGCGACTCTTCCCCCGCGAAGCGGCGGGGAGGGCGAGCCGGAGCGAAGCGGAGGACCAGGGTGGGGGGGCGGCTCCGCCTGCCGCCCGGCCGGGTGCCCGCGTCGAGGCCCCCCACCCCGGCTCGCTCCTTCGGAGCGACTCGGCCTTCCCCCCCGCTCCGCGGGGGAAGGGCCGGTACGGCCCCAGGCTTAGAGTCCTCACGCCATGTCGATGCAGCTTCTCCTGTTCCAGGTCCTGAACGGCCTCGGTATCGGGATGATCTATTTCCTGCTCTCGGTCGGCCTCACGCTGATCTTCGGGCTGATGCGCTTCGTGAACTTCGCCCACGGAGCCTTCTATCTGGTCGCGGCCTATATCGCCTATGCGCTGACCCTGTGGTCCGGCAGCCTCTGGCTGTCGCTCCTGGTCGCGCCGCTGGCCGTTGCCGCGCTCGCAATGCTCGTCGAGCGCGTTCTCCTGCGCCACACCTACCGGATGCCGCACGAGGCGCAGATCCTCATCACCTTCGCGATCGCGCTTCTCATGCAGGAACTCGTCATCGTTGTCTTCGGGCCCCTCGGCCAGAACGTGCCGGTGCCCGGCGCGCTCTCGGGCATCGTCTTCCTCGGGCCCTACGTCTATCCCGCCTATCGCCTCTTCGTGGTCGCGATCGCCGCGCTCGTCGCCGTCGCGCTCTGGCTCGTCGTCGAGAAGACGAAGCTCGGCTCGGTGCTGAGGGCGGGATCGGAAAGCGCCGAGATGGTCGGCCTTCTCGGCATCAATGTCGACCGCGTCTTCATGGCGACCTTTGCTCTCGGAGGGGCCCTGGCCGGCCTCGCCGGCGTGCTCTTCGCCCCGATCCGCGGCGTCGAGCCCTTCATGAGCGCGGAGGCGCTCGGCATCGCCTTCGTCGTGATCGTGGTGGGCGGGCTCGGCACCTTGTCCGGCGCCCTCGTCGGCGGGCTCCTGATCGGGCTCGTCCAGTCGATCATGAGCACCCTCTGGCCGGAAGGTGCGCAGCTCATGATCTACGCCGCCATGGCGCTCGTCATCCTGGCCCGCCCGGCCGGGCTCCTGGGGCGGTTCTGACATGGCGGCGATCTCCTCCAAAGCCTGGCGCTTCCCCGACTCGACGACCGCGATCGTCGTCCTCGTCATGGCCGCGCTGCCCGTCCTCGTGCCGACGACGCTGGCCAGCCAGGTCGCGATCTTCGCGATCGCCACCCTCTCGGTGACGCTGCTGCTCGGCTCGGTGGGCCTCCTCTCCTTCGGCCAGGGCCTCTATCTCGGGGTGGGCGCCTATCTCGCCGGCATCCTCCTGCGCGATGTCGGGCTCGGCCTCCTGCCGACCCTCATCCTCGCAACCCTCGCCGGCACGCTCCTCGCCGGACTCCTCGGCACGCTGATCGTGCGCCGGCAGGGCGTCTATTTCGTCATGCTGACGCTCGCCTTCGCCCAGATGGGCTATTTCGCGATGCTGTCGATGAAGAACGTCACGGGCGGCGAGAACGGCCTGACGGGCCTGCCCCGGAATCTGAGCCTCGCGGGACTGCCCGTCACCTCGCCGATCTCGTTCTACCTGCTGGCGGCCGGGGCCTTCCTCCTCGCCTTCCTCGCGGTGCAGCGGATCAACGCCTCGCCCTTCGGCAGCGTCCTGACCGCCATTCGCGAGAACGAGGGCCGTTCGGAAGCGATGGGCTACGACGTCAGGCGCTACAAGGTCGCGGCGGTCGCGGTGGCGGGCGGGATCGCGGGCCTTGCGGGCGCGCTGCATGCGGCCTTCCTCGGCTTCGTGCCGCCCAACGACATCGAGCTGGAGATCAGCCAGCGCATCCTGGTCATGGCGATCATCGGCGGCGTCGGCTCGCCGGCCGGCGCCCTCGTCGGCTCGATCTTCTACACGCTCGCCTCCGAAGCCCTGTCGGAGCTCTGGGCGCGCTGGATGGCGCTGATCTCCCTGATCCTGATCGCGATCGTGCTCTATCTGCCGGGCGGCCTCTGGAGCATTGGGCGGCGGTTCGCGGGAGTTTTCGGCGGGAGGCCGGCCGATGCCTGAACCCATCCTGAGGGTCGAGGAGATCGGCGTCCGCTTCGGCGACTTCCAGGCGCTGACCGCGATGTCGATCACGGTCGAGCCGAACACGATCCATGCCCTGATCGGCCCGAACGGGGCCGGCAAGACGACGTTCTTCAACGCCGTCTCGGGCGTCCGGCCTCCCAATTCCGGCCGCATCACCTTCGGCGGCCATGTCGTGACGAGGGCCTCGGCCCATCGCCGCGTGCATTACGGCATGGCCCGCTCCTTCCAGGTCACGAACATCTATCCGAACCTGACGGTGGCCGAGAACCTGCGCCTCGCGGTGCAGGCGCGCCATCGCCGGGAGGGCTGGGTCTTCTGGCGCTCCCCCGCCTCCCGCGCCGACATCGCCGCGGAGGTCGAGGAGATCCTCGGCCAAGTCGGGATTCTCGACCGGGCGGGCACGCGCTCGGGCGACCTGTCCCATGGCGCCCAGCGCTCGCTCGAGATCGGCATGGCGCTCGGCGGCAAGCCGAAGATGATCTGCCTCGACGAGCCGCTGGCGGGGATGGGGATCGACGACATCCACCGCACCAAGGAGCTGATCCTCGCCCTGAAGGACCGGATGGCGGTGCTCCTCATCGAGCACAACATGTCGGTCGTGCTCTCGATCTCGGATTTCGTCACCGTCATGGCGCAGGGCAGGAAGATCGCAGAGGACACGCCGGAGCGCATCCGCAACGATTCGGCCGTGCGCCAAGCCTATCTCGGGAGCCAGGCATGAGTGCGGTCCTGCTCGAGGCGAAGGCCCTCCACGGCTGGTACGGCAAGAGCCATATCCTCCAGGGCGTCGACATCACGATCCGCGACGGCGAGCTGGTCGCGCTTCTCGGCCGCAACGGCGCCGGCAAGACGACGACCATGCGGGCGCTGACGGGCCTCCTGCCGCGGATCGAAGGCAGCCTCGTCTTCGACGGACGGGACATCCTCGGCCGCCCGACCCATGAAATCGCGCGGAGCGGCCTCTCGCTCGTGCCCGAGCATCGCGGCATCTTCGGCTCGCTCACGGTCGAGGAGAACCTGAACCTCGCCGCTCGAAGCGGCGCGCGTTGGAGCGTCGCGAACGTCTTCGAGATGTTTCCGGCCCTGGCCGGCCGGCGGAAGACACCGGGCGGAAAACTCTCGGGCGGCGAGCAGCAGATGCTCTCGATCGGCCGCGCCCTCGTGACGGGACCGAAAGTCCTTCTCCTCGACGAACCCACCGAAGGCCTCGCTCCCGTCATCGTCGACCGGCTCGTGGAACTGATGGGCGAACTCAAGGCCCTCGGCTTGTCGATGCTCCTGGTCGAGCAGAGCCTGGACGTCTGCATGGCGGTCGCCGATCGGCTGCTCATCATCGACGGCGGCACGATCGTCTGGGAGGGAGACGGGGAGGCCCTGGCGGCCGCCGCCGACATTCGCGACCGCCACCTCACGCTCGAAAATGCGTGACGGCTCCATCGGTCTCGAACCGAAAGAAGCCTCACTCCCTAAGAGTTCATCTGGAGGAACTCCTTCACGACCTCTCGATCGAGAGGGGCCGGAAGACGGGGCCATCTCAGTCTATGCCCCCCATCGACGAGTGCACGCCGATCTTGGAGGGGTCAGCGATGCGATGGGTCCGCAGCCTTGCAAAATCATCGAATGCCGCGATTCGATCGCCCGCTCGTCAACTGGACCAAGCGTCCCTCGAGTTCGGCCACCTCCCGCTTGAGAAGCGGCAGCAGCTCGCACTGGCGTTTGTCGTCGAGCCGACTCTGGATTGCCGCGAGGGACAGAGCGCCGACCGGACGGCCGTCCTTGTTCCGAACCGCCATGCCGATGCCCCACGAATCGGACAGCAGCATGCCGGGGTTGATGGCATAGCCCGACGCCCGGGTTTCTTGGACCAGCCGCCACAACACCGACGCCGAATGGTTGGGATATCGAGCGGCAAGGACCGCGGCATTGGCGGCGAGGATCTCGTCGATCTCCTCGTCCGGGAGCGCCGCGAGGAGCGCTAGACTTGCCGCGCCGACGCCGAGCGGATGACGGTCGCCAGCCTGAAGGGCATGAACGCGGATGGGATAGGTGCCTTCCTCGCGATGCAGGCAGATCGAATAGAGGTCGCGCGCGACGGACAGGAAGGCAGTGTCGCCGGTCTCCTGACTGAGACGAACCAGCGAGCGCAGTGCCAGCGTATGGATGCCGAACCGTTCGCTGGCCAGCGAGCCCAGCACATAAAGCTCCGGCCCCAGATGATAGCGCCGCGTTTCCTCCGACTGATCGAGCAGGCCGGCGCGAACCAGCGCGACGAGCATGCGCCGCACGGTGGGTTTCGCGAGGTCTGTCTCAGCCACGAGGTCGGAAAGCCGCGCGCCGAGCGACCCCGCTCGCCCCACGAGAAGCAAAAGGGTGGCGGCGCGGTCGATGCTCTGCGCGCCGGCTGCCGCGTCGGCGGTCGTCTGCAAGGCCTTGCGGGCCGAAGCTGTTCGATAGTGTTCCATAGTTTGGACCCTCGTTCTCCGAATGAAGCGGAGTCGCCTGGGAAAATCCATTTTAGTTGACAATAGCTCTATGGTTTCTCACGAACCCGCGAATGTCCGAGGGAGAGCGGATCATGGTAGGTACGTAGGTCTATAATATGGACCTGCGCGTCAAGCCAAAAAATCTCTCTAGCCGCCACCCGGAGGGAGGAGTCCCATGAGGCTGCCGCGTCGTTTGCCCAATCACGCCCAAGGAGCGAGCCGCAGCGGGAGCGACAGCGCTTGGCGCCACCTGTTGGCGATGGCCGCCGGCTCGCGGGGCGCGCCGTGAGCGCCCGCGATATACCGCCCTCCGCCCGCCGCTCCGGCACTGACCGGTCGGGAGGGGCCGTCGTGCACGAGGCCGGCTCCCCGGGACTGATGGATGGGCACGGCTGTGAGCATGTTGATTTCAAGCCTGTGTCGCGCGGCCTGCTGTCGGATGACGTCGTCAGTGAAATCCGCCGCCTTTTGGTGGCGGAGCGGCTGCGGCCCGGTGACAAATTGCCGTCGGAACGCGACCTCGCGCAGGCCTTGAAGGTCAGCCGCAGCGTTGTTCGGGATGCGGTGCAAAGGTTGACTGCCCTCGGTGTTCTTGAGCTGCGCCGCGGCACAGGCACTTTCATCAGCAATTCGGTCGGCCGTCGGAGCGATCAAGCTGCGATCATCTCGCAGGCGCTCTCCAATGAGCTGCCCGACCTTCTGGAGGCCCTCGCTCACATCGAATGCGGACTTGCCGGCTTGGCGGCAGAGCGCGCCGGCGCATCCGACCGCGACGCGATCGAAAAAGCGATGCGAGGCGCCGCGCTCGACGAATGCCAGGTCTGGTCGCTTGTCGATCAGGCCGCACGCAGCTCGGTCCTCGCGGACCTGCGGGCCGGGCTCGGCGCTCAGGTCCTGTCTTTTGCAAGCGGAAGGGGTGGGCAATTCCATCCGAATGAACTCATGAGCGAACTGCATGCGATCCTGTCGGCTGTCCTCGGCGGGCGCCCCATGGCTGCTCGCGAGGCCGCCGATCACCGTGCTGCGATAAGGAAGTCTCGCTTCATTGATCGTGCCGGCAAGACGGAAGACAAAAAATAGCGGCTTGCCAAGCCAAGCTTGTCGTGTATACCCAAATAAAACCTGCCGCCAAAGAGATAACAACTTATACGAATATAAGGTCATATGGTGGTATGATGGCCAGTGGTCGGACATCATACCACTGAGGCGGCGGTCAATATGTTTGATCGGGAGGAACGATATGCTTGTATCACGACGCCATTTTCTTCAGGCGGGTTCGACTGCTGCAGCGGTTGGGCTTGTCGGGGCCCCTTATGTCGCGCGCGCCCAGCAGGCGCAGTTCACCTACAAGTATGCGAATAATCTGCCCGAGACGCATCCGATGAACATCCGCGCCAAGGAGGCGGCGGCGGCCATCAAGACCGAAACCGGCGGCCGTTTCGATCTGCAGATCTTTCCGAGCAGCCAGCTCGGCTCCGACACCGACACCCTGAGCCAGCTTCGCTCCGGCGGTGTCGAGTTCTTCACATTGTCGGGGCTTATTCTTGCGACGCTCGTGCCGGCCGCTTCGATCAACGGGATCGGCTTCGCCTTTCCCGACTATGCCACCGTCTGGAAGGCCATGGACGGCGATCTCGGCGCCTATGTGCGAAAGCAGATCGCGAAAGCGAACCTTTATGCGATGGATGCGATCTGGGACAACGGCTTTCGCCAGACGACGACCTCCACCAAGCCGATCAACGGCCCGGACGATTTCCGCGGATTCAAGATCCGCGTTCCTCCGTCTCCCCTCCTGACCTCGATGTTTAAGGCCCTCGGGGCCGGGCCGACATCGATCAATTTCAACGAGGTCTATTCATCGCTGCAGACCAAGGTCGTCGAGGGGCAGGAGAATCCGATCGCTCTCGTCGAGGTGGCAAAGCTCTACGAGGTGCAGAAATACTGCTCGCTGACGAACCATATGTGGGATGGGTTCTGGTTCCTCGCCAATCGCCGCGCCTGGGAGCGCCTGCCGGAAGATGTGCGGACCATCGTCGCGAAAAATATCAATGCCGCCGGCCTGAAGGAGCGTGAGGATACCGAGAAGCTCAACGCAACCGTGCAGAAGGAACTGACGGCGAAAGGGCTGGTCTTCAACACGCCGGATCCGGCGCCATTCCGCGATAAGCTGCGTCAAACCGATTTCTACACCCAGTGGAAAGGGAAATACGGCGACGAGGCTTGGAGCCATCTCGAGAAATATGCCGGCAAGCTGGCGTAACGCAGATGGAATTGCACGTTTCCCATTCGTTGGACGAGACCGACGCGCATGCGGTCCCGTCCGGCTCGCCCGCCGCGACGGTCGAGCGAGGGTTCGCGGCGGTCGTTGAAGCCGTGGTCGCGGCGCTCGTCGTCGCCGAAATCGTCGTGCTCTTTGCCGGCATCGTGGCGCGGTTCGTCTTCGACGCGCCCCTTATCTGGTCGGACGAGTTCGCGTCGATCATCTTCCTCTGGCTCGCGATGCTCGGGGCCGTGGTGGCGTTTCAGCGCGGCGACCATATGCGCATGACGGTGGTGGTCGGTCTGTTGCCGCCGCCGGCGCGGGTGTTTCTCGATCTCGTCGCGACGGTCGCCGCGTTCGTCTTCCTCGCGGCGATCGCCTGGCCGGCCCTCGAATACGCGCACGAGGAAATGGTCGTCACGACGCCGGCGCTCGAAATCCCCAATGTCTGGCGGGCGGCCGCCCTGCCCGTCGGCATCGCGCTCATGCTGCTCTTCGCGCTCTTGCGGCTCGCGCGAACCGGCTCGGCGAAGATGGTGGCTGGCGCAGTGGCGTCCGTCGTGGCCATCGTGGCCCTGTTCTGGCTGGGCGAGCCGATGTTCCGCACGCTCGGCAATCTCAACCTGGTGATCTTCTTCGTCGGCGTCGTCGCGGCGACGGTCTTTGCCGGCGTGCCGATCGCGTTCTCCTTCGGCCTCGCGGTGCTCGGCTATCTGACCTTGACCACGAATACGCCGCTGCTGGTGCTCGTCGGCCGGATCGATGAGGGCATGTCGCATCTCATCCTGCTGGCGGTGCCGCTCTTCGTCTTCCTCGGCCTGCTCATCGAAATGACCGGGATGGCGATGGCCATGGTCGCCTTCCTCGCCAATCTTCTGGGCCATGTTCGCGGCGGCATGCATTATGTGCTGGTCGCGGGCATGTATCTCGTGTCCGGCATTTCAGGCTCGAAAGCCGCCGACATGGCCGCGCTCGCGCCGGTGCTCTTCCCCGAGATGAAGAAGCGAGGCGCCAAGCCGGGCGATCTCGTGGCCCTGCTCTCCGCGACCGGAGCGCAGACCGAGACGATTCCGCCGAGCCTCGTGCTGATCACGATCGGCTCGGTCACGGGCGTGTCCATCGCGGCGCTCTTCACCGGCGGCCTGCTGCCCGCGGTCGTCCTGGCGGTGTTTCTCTGCTTCGTTGTCTGGTATCGCTACCGGAACGAAGACCTGAGCCACGTCAAGCGGGCCACCGCCGGGGAGATATGGAAATCCTTCTTCGTCGCCTTGCCCGCCATCGCCCTGCCGTTCCTGATCCGCGCCGCGGTCATCGAAGGCGTCGCGACGGCGACCGAGGTCTCCACGATCGGAATCGCCTATGCTACGATCGCCGGCCTCCTCATCTATCGCCGCTTCGAATGGCGCAAGCTCATGCCGATGCTGGTCTCGACGGCGTGTCTCTCCGGCGCGATCCTGCTGATCATCGGCACCGCGACCGGCATGGCCTGGGGCCTCACGCAGTCGGGCTTCTCGCGGTCGCTCGCCGCCGCGATGACGGGCCTGCCGGGCGGCGCCGCGGGCTTCATGGCGGGTTCCATCGTCGCCTTCGTGGTCCTTGGGGCCGTTCTGGAGGGCATTCCCGCGATCGTGCTGTTCGGCCCGCTCCTGTTTCCGATCGCGCGCGCGGTCGGGATCCACGAGGTCCATTATGCGATGGTCGTCGTGCTCGCCATGGGCGTCGGCCTTTTCGCCCCGCCGTTCGGCGTCGGCTATTACGCGGCCTGCGCCATCGGCCGTGTCGATCCTGTCGAGGGAATGCGCCCGATCGTGGGCTACATGATCGCCTTGATCATCGGGACGATCATCGTCGCGCTCGTGCCCTGGATTTCGATCGGCTTTCTGAACTGAGGAGAAGAAGCGGGCGACGTCCTCGCCCGTGAAAAGACCAATGCCGGCACCGGCCGGATCAATCGAGGAGTTTACGATGTCGCATGCTTGCATCGTCGGATGGGCGCATTCGCCCTTCGGCAAACTTGAGGACCCGGATGTCGAGAGCCTGATGGCGCGCGTCTCCGGGGAGGCCCTGGCCCATGCCGGCGTGGGCGCCGAGGATGTCGACGGCCTCTATGTCGGAGTGATGAACAACGGCTTCTCGAAACAGGGGTTCGAATCCGCACAGGTGGCGCTCAATCAGCCCGGCCTCGTGCATGTTCCCGGGACCCGCGTCGAAAACGCCTGCGCGACTGGCTCGGCCGCCCTTTACACTGCGCTCGACTTCATCGAGAGCGGCCGCGGCCGCATCGCGCTCGTCGTCGGCGCGGAGAAGATGACCGCGAAATCCGTTCCCGAAACGAGCGACATTCTTCTCAGCGCCTCCTACCGCAAGGAGGAGGGGCATATCGATGGCGGCTTCGCCGGCGTCTTCGGCCGCATCGCGCAGAATTACTTCCAGCGCTACGGCGACCGCAGCGAGGAATTGGCGCGGATCGCCGCCAAGAACCACAAGAACGGCGTCGAAAACCCCTATGCCCAGATGCGCCGGGATTTCGGCTTCGATTTCTGCAACACCGTTTCCGAAAAGAATCCCTATGTCGCCGCGCCCCTGCGCCGGACGGATTGCTCGCTGATCTCCGACGGTGCGGCGGCCCTCGTCGTCGCCGACGAGGAAACGGCGCAGGCCATGCAGCGCGCGATCGCCTTCCGCACGCGCCAGCACGCGAACGACTTCCTGCCGCTCTCGCGCCGCGATCCCACGGCCTTTGCCGGCGGACGGCTGGCCTGGGACAAGGCCCGCGCCGCCTCCGGCCTCACGCTCGACGACCTCGATCTCGTCGAGACGCACGATTGCTTCACGATCGCCGAACTGATCGAATACGAAGCCATGGGGCTGGCGAAGCCCGGCGAGGGCTACAAGGTCGTCCGCGAGGGCATCACGCAGAAGGGCGGCAAGCTGCCCGTCAATCCCTCCGGCGGCCTCAAGTCGAAAGGACATCCGATCGGCGCGACCGGGACGTCGATGCATGTCATGGCCTGCCTGCAGTTGATGAACGAGGCCGGCGGCATGCAGATCGACGGCGCGAAGCTCGCCGGGGTCTTCAACATGGGCGGCGCCGCTGTTACCAACTACGTCTCCATTCTCGAGCGCCGCAAATGAGCACGCGTCCTGAACCCAAAGGTGGTGTCGCCCCCGTCACGAAGCGGGTGATGAACCTGTCGAATTTCCTGCGCCAGTCGGCCCGCCGATACGCCGATGAAATCGGCTTCGTCTGGGGCGACAGGACATGGTCCTGGTCCGAGTTCGACCGCCGCGTGGATGCGATGGCGGCCGCGCTGGCCGACAAGGGCGTGACCAAAGGCGACCGCGTGCTGGTGCAGTCGAAGAACTGCAACCAGCTTTTCGAATCGATGTTCGCCTGTTTCCGGCTGGGCGCCGTGTGGGTGCCGACGAATTTCCGGCAATCGCCCGGAGAGGTCGCCTATCTCGCCGCGGCGAGCGGCTCGACGGTCATGATCTGTCAAAGCGACTTCCCCGATCACGTGACGGAGGCGCGCAAGGAAGCACCCGGGATCGAGACCGTGATCGCGATCGGCGCGGCCGATTTCGGCGAGGATTACGACGCGCTCGTGCAGCGCTACGACGGGACGGCCGCGCCCGTGGCCGATGTCGAGCACGACGATCCCTGCTGGTTCTTCTTCACCTCGGGGACGACGGGACGGCCGAAGGCCGCGGTCCTGACGCATGGCCAGATGGCTTTCGTCGTGACGAACCATCTCTGCGACCTGATGCCGGGCACAACCCACCGCGACGCCTCGCTGGTCGTCGCGCCGTTGTCGCATGGCGCCGGCATCCACCAGCTCGCGCAGGTCGCGGCCGGCGCGAAGAGCGTGCTTCTGAGCAGCGACCGCTTCGATATCGACGAAGCCTGGAGCCTCATCGAGCATTGGCGGGTGAGCAATATGTTCACCGTGCCGACCATCGTGAAGATGTTGACGGAACATCCCTCCGTCGACCAGCGCGATCATTCCTCGCTGCGCTACGTCATCTATGCCGGCGCGCCGATGTACCGCGAGGATCAGAAACACGCGCTGAGGAAGCTCGGCAAGGTGCTCGTGCAATATTTCGGGCTTGGCGAGGTGACCGGAAACATCACGGTGCTTCCGCCCGCGCTCCATGATGCCGAGGACGGCCCGCACGTGAAGGTCGGCACCTGCGGCTACGCACGCACCGGCATGCAGGTCTCGATCCAAGACGATGACGGCAACGAAGTCGCCGCGGGGGTGTCGGGCGAGATCTGCGTTTGCGGGCTGGCGGTCTTCGCGGGCTATTACAACAATCCCGAGGCCAATGCGAAATCATTCCGGAATGGATGGTTCCGCACAGGCGACCTCGGCCATGTCGATGAGCAGGGCTTCCTGTACATCACGGGCCGCGCGTCGGACATGTATATTTCGGGCGGCTCGAACGTCTATCCCCGCGAGACGGAAGAGAAGGTCCTGACGCATCCGGCGGTCGCGGAAGTCGCGATCCTCGGCGTGCCGGACCGGACCTGGGGCGAGGTCGGCGTGGCGGTTTGCGTCTTGCGGGAAGGAGCCGCACTCGAGGAGCGCGAATTGCTCGCATGGCTGGAAAGCAAGGTGGCGCGCTACAAGCTGCCGAAGCGCGTCTTCTTCTGGGACGAGCTGCCGAAGTCCGGCTACGGCAAGATCACGAAAAAGAACGTCCGGGGCGAGCTCGAGGCGCGCGGCTGCCTGCCGCTCGAAAAGCCGGCGCAGGCCTCAAGCTGAAAAGGGCTCGGCGCCGGCGCAGGCAAGCGCCGGCGCGTCCATACCAAAAAACACGAGGGAATGATGACGCAGGCACAGACCATCCTTGTCACGGGCGGAGCTTCGGGTATCGGCTTCGCCATCGTCGAAGCCATTCTCGCCGAGGGATGGCGCGTGATCGTTTCCGATTTCGACGAGAAGAATCTCGAACGCTCCCGGGATGCTCTGAAGGGCTTCGGCGACAGGGCCCGGTTCGAGCAGCTCAACGTCGCCGACGAGGCCGCGGTTGTCGCCTGCATCGCGCGCTGCAACACGGAGTTCGGACCGCTCACGGGCGTCGTCAACTCCGCGGGGATCGGGCGTGATCTGCCTGCCTTCGAGACGACGACGGATATCTTCCGGCGGTTTCTGGAGGTCAATCTGATCGGCACGTTCGTCGTCGCCCGCGAGGCGGCCAAGGCCATGGCGGCGAATGGCGGCGGCTCGATCGTCAATATTTCCTCGGTCTCGGGCGTGCGCGGCAACGGGGGCCGTGCGGCCTACGGCGCCTCGAAGGGCGGCGTCATTCTCCTGACGAAAGTGCTCGCGGTCGAGTGGGCGCCCGAAGGCATCCGTGTGAACGGCATCGCGCCCGGCCCGATCGAGACGCCTCTGGTGCGCGACATGCACACGCAAGCGGCGCGCGAGGAGTGGACGCGCACGGTGCCGCAAAAGCGCTATGGCACGCCCGACGAGATCGCAGGAACCGCCGTCTTCCTGCTCGATTCGAAGAAATCGAGCTTCGTCACCGGGCAGACCATCGCCGTGGACGGCGGCTTCACGATTGCCGGCATGATTCCGGCGGGGGATCGCGCATGACGAACTGCTATTCGCTCGACGGCATCACGCCGACGGGCCCGGCGGACGGGCAGTTTTGGGTGGCGCCGACCGCCGTGCTCATCGGCAATGTCCGCCTTGGCCATGAATCGAGTGTGTGGTTCGGCGTCGTCATCCGGGCCGACGATGATATCGTCACGATCGGCGACCGCTCCAACGTTCAGGACAACTCCGTCCTGCACGTCGATCCCGGTTTTCCGCTCACCATCGGCGAGGATTGCACGATCGGCCACAAGGTCATGCTGCATGGCTGCTCGATCGGAGCCAACACGCTGGTCGGCATGAACTCGGTCGTCCTCAACGGTGCGAAAATCGGCCGGAACTGCCTCATTGGCGCGAATTGCCTCATCACCGAGAACAAGGTCATTCCCGACAATTCGCTCGTGATGGGCGCGCCGGGCAAGGTCGTCCGCCAGATCGACGAGGCGGGCGTGCGCAATCTGGGAGAAGGCGCAGCGCTCTATGTCCGGCGGTGGCGCCGCTTTGTGAAATCGATGGCGCCATCCAAGGAGATGTAAGGTGAAAGGCGAAACATCCGCCCATCATTCCCGGCCGCGCACGTTGATCCATCCCGGACGGGTCAATCCCGTCCGCATCAACAGCCTCAGCGCGAAGCACGGGCGTCATGTCCGCCTGGCCTTGCAGCCAGGCCGCAGCATGTTCGACAGCATCGTCCAGCCTCTGGCGGAAATGGGCATTACCAATGCGTCCATGACCGTTCTCGGCGGCTTTTGCGAGACGTTCCGATATTGCGTGGCGCCGCGCGATCCGTCGGGCAAGGCCGTGATCGCCTACGGCCCGCCGATCGATGCGGGACGCTCCTACCTGATCTTTGGCAACGCGACGCTCGGCACCAGCATGAAGGGCAAGCCGCTTGTCCATTGTCACGCGGCGATACGGCGTGAAGACGGTCAGGTGAAGGGTGGCCACGTGCTCACGGAAGCCTGCATCGTCGGCCCGTCGCCGATTCCGGTCCTGGTCCTTTCGCTCGACGAATTCGACCTGCGGCAAACGGTGGACCCGGAAACGAACGTGCCTCTCTTGCAACCAGTGGGGGATAATGCCCGTGAATGAGATGATCGTTGCCGAAAGCGGCGCGATGGGGCGCGTCGCTTATGCGCGCATCGCACCCAATGAAGATTTGGTTCAGGGCGTCGAGAAGCTATGTCTGGCCGAAGGATTTCGGAATGCTTTCGTTCGCGGCGCCCTCGGCAGTCTCACCGACGCATGCCTCGGCACGCTGAGCGGAGAATATCTCTCCATCAAGGGGCCGGCGGTCGAGATCGTGAGCCTTGCCGGCGAGGTGCGTTCCCGTGAGGACGGATCGCTCTCCGCCGCGCTGACCGGCGTGGTGGCCGACCCGGAGGGGAACGTCTATGGCGGGCCGTTCATCGCGGGGGCAAATCCCGTCTGCGTGACCTTCGAGGTGACGCTCGAGGAATGGTTGCCGGCTTAAACTTGGCCAGGCCATGGCCCGCTCTCGCGCCGGATCGTGCGCTTCCAAATGGCCGGGACGGGATACGCTTTCTCAAGGCGATCGAGCATGCATTCTTGCGAAGCCGTCGGCTCAACATCTGAGCATTGGCAGGTTCGGGCCGCTGATCTGCTCGGTCAATTGCAGTCGATCACCGGCACACGCTATGTGTTGACCAAGCCGGATAGGACGAGATTCTACAGAAAGGGCTATCGGTTCGGCGAGGGCAATGTCCTCGCCGTGGTGCGTCCGGGAACGCTGGTCGAATATTGGCGCGTGCTGAAGGCCAGTATTGACGCCGGCATGATCGTCATCATCCAAGCGGCCAATACGGGTCTTACCGGCGGTTCGACGCCTGACGGCAATGATTATGATCGCGGCATCGTGCTCATCAACACGATGCGTATGAAGAGGCTTCAGGTCATTTCCGGCGGGCAGCAAGTCGTTTGCTTTCCCGGCGCGACCCTGGACCAGCTCGAAAGGGCATTGAAACCTTTCGGCCGAGAGCCGCATTCGGTCATCGGATCGTCCTGTCTGGGCGCGTCGGTCTTTGGAGGGATCTGCAACAATTCCGGCGGCGCTTTGGTCCATCGCGGCCCCGCTTTTACCCAGCTGGCCCTCTACGCGCGCGTCGACGAGGATGGGCGGCTCGACCTCGTCAATCATCTCGGCCTCCGCCTGGAAGGTGCGCCTGAAGACGCGCTCGGCAGTCTCGACCGTTGGGACATCGGCGATGCGGATATCGAGACGACCGGCGAGCGCTGGGCGTCCGATCGTGGTTATGCGGCGCATGTCCGCGATATCGACGCCGATACGCCGTCACGATTCAATGCCGACCCGCGGCGTCTTTTTGAAGCGTCGGGCTGCGCGGGGCGTCTGGCCTTGTTTGCGGTTCGGCTCGATACCTTTGCGAAGAATGAGCGCTCGAAGGTCTTCTACATTGGGACGAACAGGACCGAGGAACTCACTGAGCTTCGGCGCAGACTTCTTCGGGAGCTTTCTGTCTTGCCAGTCGCAGGAGAATACCTGCATCGAACTGCGTTCAACGTAGCAGAGCGCTATGGGAAGGACACATTCCTTCTGATTCGGCATCTCGGAACCGCACGGCTTCCGTTTTTCTTCGAGATGAAGACGCGGTTTGATGCAATCGTCGATAACTGGCGATTTTTTCCAAAATATCTCAGCGATCGTCTTCTTCAGGCACTGTCGTCCTTAATCCCGACACCTGTTCCTGAGCGCATGCGTGCTTATCGGGATCAGTTTGAGCATCACCTCCTCCTTAAGGTTGCCGACGATGGAATCGAGGAGACGCGGGCCCTCCTCAGCGAGTTCTTCGCCTCTGCATCGGGTTCCTATTTCGAATGTACCGATGACGAGGGCGAGAAAGCCTTCCTTCATCGTTTCGCTGCGGCCAGCGCGGCTGTGCGCTATCGCGCAGTCCACCATCGCGAGGTCTCGGATATTTGCGCTCTCGACATCGCGCTGCGTCGGAACGACCGTGACTGGTTCGAGACGCTGCCGCAAGACCTCGAAAAGCAGGCTATCCATAAACTCTATTACGGTCATTTTCTTTGCTATGTATTCCATCAAGATTATATTGTGAAACATAGAAACGACCCTTTGGAGTTCGAGCACCGTATGTGGTCTTTGTTGGATGAGCGTGGCGCGGAATATCCTGCGGAGCATAACGTCGGTCACCTCTATAAGGCTAAGGTTGCATTGAGGCAGTTCTATCAGACGCTCGACCCGAGAAATGTGCTGAATCCTGGCATCGGTCAGACGTCGAAATGCCTGTGCTGGCGCGAAACCTTGCGCCGGTAGATACACTCGCACGAGAGCGGGTCTGTTTTCCGCGCGATCACGGCGGTCCGCGCCGACCACCCGGGCGCCGTCTGTTTTCTCGGAAGATCGGCAAAAAGGGGGCGTCGGTGAGGATTGGTTCGCCTATAGAGGTCTCATCGTAATAGTTACTTTTATCCCGAACCGAGCAACACTCTCGCCATCGCCATGCCGACGGCGGCTTGAGTCGGCTCAATCACCGGAAGACCTACGGCGTCTTCGAGTCGTCGTCTGAACCGGGCCATTCCCGCACAGCCCATGACAATCGTGTCGGCATGATAATCGTCCCGAAGCCGCCTGCCGACCTGGACCAGGCGGAGAAGAGTGTTCCGATCATCGGCAAGCTCGGCAATCGTCAAACCGACGGCCAACTCGCCGGCCAGCCGACCCGATACCCCCATCGCGCCGAAGGCCCTGAGGTGCCGGGGAATCGAATTCGGCAGAATCGCGATGACGCCGAAGCGTTGACCCATGGTCAGCGCCGTCAGGACGCCGCACTCCGCAATGCCGAGCACGGGCCGGGCGCTTTGCTCGCGCAGGGCGTGAAGGCCGGGATCGGAAAAGCAGGCTATGACGAATGCCGCCGCCTCGTCCTCCAGGGTGGAAGCGAGACGCAGAAGCGGCGCCACGACACCGTCCGCGTCGCGCTGGGATTGGATGCCCGGTGGACCGTCTTCCAGCGTCAGCGCCTCGATGGCCGGACCGCCGTCGATGCGCAGCCTCTCGACGGCCTCGTCGATGCCGGCCGTCACGGCCTTGTTCGAGTTGGGATTTACGACATAGATCGAGCGGCTCATCGCCAGTCTTCCGCTGCTGCTCAGTTGAGGCAGTTGGCGAGCCACCACGTGATCAACGCGGTGCCTTCCATGAAATCGTCGAGTTCCATCGCCTCGGCCGGGTTATGGCTGCCGTTCCGGTTGCGGACGAAGATCATTCCGACCGGCACGCCCGCCGCCGCAAAAGCTGCGGCGTCATGAGAGGCGGGGCTATGAAGCGTCCTTGCCGGAATGGCGAGGGCGGCGGCTCCCCGATTGAAATCGTCGATGATGTCCGCATCCATGGGTCCGACGGGAGCGGAGGCGCGCTGCCCGAGGGAAAACCGGACGTTCCGGCCCCGCTCGATCCGCGCGATGGCACCGAGCATCTCGTCTTCGAGGCGCCCGAGGATCTCCGCATCGTAGGCCCGGACGTCCAGGCTGAACTCGAATTCTCCCGGCACGGTCGTCAATCCGTGCGCAGCCGCGTCGGTATGGAAACGCCCGAAGGTCACCGCCATCGGAATGCCCCGATCCTCGTGCGCCGCCCAGAGACGATCGAGGAACATCGCAAGATCGCTGGCAGCCATCGCCGCATCCTGCCGGTACCGGCGCGGCGTTCCCACATGGCCGTACCGTCCATGGACCCTGGCGTTGGGATACCTGAAATTCCCGGGGATGCCGGTGCCGATCGCGATCGGCTGGCCTCTCTCGACGAGGGTCGGAGCCTGCTCGATGTGAAGCTCGACGAAGGCTCTCAGCTGCATGCGATCGAGCGCGGCCTCGCCCTTTCGAAGACGCTCCGGGTCGCCGCCGCAATCGGCGATATGATCCGACAGGCGACGGCCGGTATCGATGCGCGGGGAGTCGAGCGCCTCCGGCGGCAAGACGCCCAGGGCGGACCGGCTCCCGATATAGGATACTTGAAACCAGACGCTCTCCTCTGCCCGGACGCCCATGACGGTGATGTCGCACGGCGGCGTCACACCCAGTTTCTTCAGCGCGGCGAGGCTCGTCAGTCCGGCGACGACGCCTGCAGCCCCGTCGAAATTGCCGCCATTCGGAACGCTGTCGAGATGCGAGCCGATGATGACTCTCCGGGCCGAGCGATCGCGCCCGGGCAAGGTCATGTAGGTATTCGCGGCGGCATCGGTGGCGATCTCCAGCCCGGCCTGCCGGGCATGCTCGGCAACCACACGATGGCCGTGGCTTTCACCCGGACCGTATGTGTCCCGAAAGATCCCTTCCTTCCCTTCGAGCTTTACAACGACCTGCTCGAAAAGACTTGCAGCGACAGCTCTGCTGTCCGCGACGCTCGCACGAATCTGGTCGCTGGAGATGGCCACTTGGATCTCGCTATCTGACATGACTGTTGGGCGTACAATGCCCAACGCACAGGCAAAGCGACAATGAAATAGGCGCCAGGAATATAAGGCGGCGTTATATAACGCCGCCGAGCACGGCTTATGTAAAAGAAGTTGCCGGCAGCCGGAGAGTCTTCGCCGGGAACTTGGATCCGCTCACAAGCTGTGCGCCCGAGCGGCTCGCGTGGGGCGTACGTAACGGCCGGTTCCAGGCTCGGCAGCCAGGCTGCCGCCCTGAATGATGATCTCGCCGCGCCGAATGATCGTCTCCGGCCAGCCTCGGACCCCATGCCCGTCATACGGCGTATAGTCGGTGCGGTCGTGAAGAATGGACTTGGTGATCGTGACGCTTCGGTCCGGGTCCCACACGACCAGATCCGCATCCGCCCCGATTGCGACGGTGCCTTTGCGGGGATGGAGCCCATAGAGCTTCGCCGGCGCCGTCGAAGTCAGCTCGACGAAGCGCCGCACGTCGAAACGCCCCTTTGAAACCATGGCGTCGAACAGAAGCGGAAGCCGAACTTCAATCCCCGGCATTCCATTGCCGATCTGCTTGAATGTCGAGTGCGGTCCGCTCCGCAGCTTCCCCGTTTCGTCGAAGCGGTAGGGTGCGTGATCGGAAGTCACGAGTTGAAGGTCTCTCAGCCTCAACGCATGCCACAGCGCGTCCTGGTCCGCGGCCTCGCGCAGCGGCGGCGAGCACATCCACTTCGCACCCTCCAGTCCCGGCTTGTCGAGTTCCTCCCGCGTGAGGAGCAGGTATTGCGGACAGGTTTCCGCGCTCACCGAGACCCCTCGCGCGCGGGCATCTCTGATGACGGCAGCGCCTTCGGCCGTGGAAACATGGAAGATCACGATGGGCTGATCCACCATTTCGCCGAGCCGGATCACCCGCCCGATCGCCTCGACCTCGGCCAGCCGGGGATGGCTGTCGGCATGGTAGCGCGGATGCACTTTCCCGGCCGCCAGGAGATGCCGGGTTGCCCATGTAATCATTCCATAGTTTTCCGCGTGGAAAGACACATTGGCGCCGAACCGCCGCGCAATGGATAATGTCTCCAATATACTTGCGTCATCGACATTGAGGAGGTCGTAAGTCATAAACAATTTTATCGAGTTATGCCCCTCCGTGAGCAGCTTCGGCAAATGATCTTGCAGCGTCTCCGGCGTAGGGTCGGCGATGATGAGGTGGAACGTATAGTCGATGACGGCGCCCTTCCGGGCGAGCCGCGAATAATCGTCGACCACCTTCTCGAGATTCATCCCTTTGTGCTGAGCGGCAAACGCAATCACGGTCGTCGTCCCGCCGAAAGCGGCGGCCGTGGTGCCGCTCTCCCAGTCGTCCGCGCCGAGCAGCCCGTTCGAGGAAATCTGCTCGATATGTGCGTGCGAATCGACACCTCCGGGAAGCACGAGCTTTCCTTTCGCGTCGATCTCCAGTCTGCCGGTGCCGAGGCTTTTTCCGATCGCTGCGACCTGCCCGCCGACCACGCCGACATCCGCCTCGAAGACATCGGCATCCGTCGCGACGGTGCCGCCGCGGACGATCAGGTCGAAATCTTGTCTTGCCATAGCTGCCTCCGCCAATAGCCGCTCGAGTTCAAGTATTTTCTTGCCGAAGCTTCACTGCTCGACGGCCGTCGCGGCAAACCGATCGATGTGATAGGGCCGGCTCGCAATGCAGGGGCAGAAGCGGTTCACGATCACCGCCAGCCGTTCGCAATTGTCCGACCGTTCCGCGTTGATGTCCGCAAGGCGAGCGCGCGTGTCTTCCACGTGCCGGCGAAGCTTCGTGAGATCCAGCCGCGTGAGCCGGCCCTGCCGGACGACCCATTCTCCGTCGACCATCACATCGGAGACGGCCGTGCCGTCCTCGATGTGAACGAGCTGATTGATCGCGTTGTTCAGCGGCATCCAGTTCGGGCTCGTGAGGCGAAGCATCACGAGGTCGGCGCGGTACCCCGCCTCGATCTTGCCGATCTTCCCGTCGAGGCCCAAGGCCCTGGCGGATCCCGTCGTCGCCGCCCGGGCGGCCTCCACGGTGGTCAGCCAATGCCCGGTATTCGGGCCGCGCGCCTTGGAGGACAACGACGCCAGCCTCATGGCCTCGTACATGTTGAGGCTGTCGGAGCATTGGCTGCCATCCGTTCCCAGGCCCAGATTGACGCCGGTGTCGAGAATGGCACGGGAATTCGCGATGCCGTTGCCCAGCCGCATGTTGCTTGCGGGGTTGTGGGCGACGGAGGAGCCGTGATCGGCCAGCAGCTTCATGTCGTCGCGATCCAGCCAGACGCCATGCGCCGCGGTGAAGTCCGGCCCGAGGATTCCGAGATCCGCGAGATGAGCCGCCGCGGTCTTACCGTACAGCTCCATGCCGATAACCGCCTGCACCTTCGATTCCGACAGATGCATGTGCAGGCCGGCGCCATGCTCCCGGGCCAATCGGGCCGCTCGGACCATGAATTCATCCGAGCAATGGTGAGGGATCGTGGGCGCGACTCCCAGGATGACGTTCCTCCTGTCGCGGGTCCATGTCTGAAGCAGCGACTTGAGAATGCCGAGCGTATCGCCGGCCGGGGCAAGCTGCTGGGAATCGACCGCGCCGAGAAGCTCCTGGGGCACCTGGTCGCGCAGGCCGGGGATCGCCTGGAAGAAACTGCGGTCGGCAACCATCGGCGCGAGGACCGCGCGCATGCCGACCGCGGCATAGGCGTCGGCAACCGCCTCCACCCCTTCCCGCGAGGGCGCGGGAAATTCCACCATCAGGTCATAGCAGGCCGTACAGCCCTTGAGCAGCATCTCGGCTGCCGAGAGGGTCGCGCTGAGCGCCTTGTCCTCGACGCTGCGGCCGCCATTCATGGCCGGCCCGCCGTTGAGAAGAAGCTCGAGCGTCCACAGATCCCCCATGCCCTTTGCCAGGCCGCCGTGGCTGTGCACGTGGGCGTTGATCAGGCCCGGATGAACGATGAACTCGCTCGCGTCGACGATCTCGGTCTCGGGCGGAGCCGCAAGGTCGCGTCCGACCGCCGCAATTCGACCCTCCTGGACGAGAATGTCGATTCTTTCAGGCCGCGGCGCATCCGGCTGAACCAGCGTTCCACCCTTGATGCAGACAGGACGGGCCACCATGCTTTCCTCTCCTATTGCGATTTCGGTTTCGAGGTCGCCCAAATGGCCGGGCTTCTCTCTTGCGCGATGGTCGTCAGGATGCCGACGAACTTCCTGGCGAGCCGCGAAAGCGGGCGCTCCCTGAGACTGACGATCGAGCCCGTCGTCTCGATCCGCGGCGCGAAGGCGCGGATCGTCATGCCCTGGCTGACGGCCGTGCCGGCGGAAAATTCGTCGATAATCGCGATGCCGGCCCCCTGGACCGCCAGCCGGCATGCCGTGACGCCTTTATGGACGACGATCTTGGGTGCGTAGTGAACGCCCGCATCACGAAACGCCGTCGCCAGCAGCCCGCCGAGCCGGGTCGTCGGCTCGAGGCCGATCATGGGAGTGCTCGCCAGATCGTTCGGCGTGACCGCCTCGGCTGCTGCGAGCGGGTGTTCCGCGGGAAGAACGCAGGCCATTCGGCCGCTGATGATCGGGGCTATTCCAAGCGCCGGCCTGAGATCAGGGGCGATCGCGATCCCGAGATCCGCGAATCCGGTTTCAACGGCTTCGATGACTCCATCCATCCCCTGGACGTCGAAATAGACCTGGATGTTGGGACGGCTGGACATCAGCTCGGAAATCGCCTCGGGCACGATCGTGTCGCCCAAAGGATTCGTCGAGATGACGCGCAGGTAGCCTTGCTGGGTATCCTTGAGCGCGACGACCCGCTGATTGATGCTCCTCGCCATCATTTGCAGGGGCTGCGCGTCGCGGTAGAGCGACAGCGCTTCGTGAGTGGGGACGAGGCGGTTGCCGATCCGGTCGAAAAGCTTGAAGCCGATCGATTCTTCGAGATGCTTGATGCCGTTGCTGACACCCGGTTGCGAGAGGCCGAGCTCGTAGGCCGCAGCGATCGTCGTGCGGCAGCGCATCACCGCGCAAAAGATCTCGATCTGCTTAAGGTTCACAGCACTGCTCCCTCAGCCCGGATGACGCGGCCCCTCGAGCATCTTCGAGCAAATCGGAGGCCGGCTCGCGTGAAGGAGACATGGCCAGGCAAAAATGTCAGGCATTCGCTCCGATCCCCTTCGGGGTTCATGGCAGCTTCCAGGGGATATGCATGGTCCGCCATTGGATGTTCAGGCGGAATCGCGCTGTTGACGGAGCGACCACGGGAAGAAGATGCGCTCGATCGCCGTGACGAGTTGGAAGAGCACAATTCCCATGAGGGCGAGAAGGGTGACCGCTCCGAAAGCGAGGGGAACCTTGAAAAACGCCGTGGCGGATTGAACGAGATTGCCCAGCCCGCGATCGGACGTCACGAACTCGCCCACCACGGCTCCGACCACCGAAAGCGTGATCGCCGATTTCAAGCCGCTGAAAATAAACGGGATGGCAAACGGAATTCGGATCTTGAAAAATTCCTGGAGACGTCCGGCACGGTAGCTTCGTCCCAACTCGATCAGCTCGGGGGGCGTCGCCATGAGCCCGGTGGCGACCGAGATCACCAGCGGAAAGAACGCTACGAGGAATGTCACGGCGATCCGCGGCAACTCGTTGGCGCCGAGCGCGATGACGAGGATCGGAGCCAGCGCGACTTTCGGAATCGCCTGCGTCAACACGAGAAGCGGATAGATCGCATTCGATGCGTATCGCGACGAGGCCAGGACGAACCCGAGGGGAATGCTCACGGCGACCGAGAGCAGGAAGCCCGCGAGGACCGTCTGCAAGGTGGCCCAGGTGTGAAACATCACCGGGCGGATCTCCTTCATCGTCTCGGCATAGATGACGGACGGCGCAGGAAGGAGATAAACCGGCACGTCGAAGGCGCGGACGCCGAGTTCCCAAGCCAGCAACATCAGCGCAAACGCCACGGTGGGCAGAATGACATCCTGGCCGTAATGCCAGAGCTTCCTCATCGACATGATAGCGAACCTCAGTGGCGGCCCATGATCAGCGATCGGATGTACTGCACACACCGGTTGAATTCCGGCAGGGCTTCAGATTCAAAGCCGCGCGGACGGGGAATGGGGACCGGAACGATCTCGGCGATGCGCCCGGGCCGGGCCGAGAGAACCACGACACGATCCGCAAGCATGACCGCTTCGGAAATCGAGTGGGTCACAAACACAATGGTTTTCGGTCGCTCGGTCCAAATGCGAAGCAACTCTATCGACATTTCCTCCCGGGTGAGCGCGTCCAGCGCTCCGAACGGCTCGTCCATCAGCAAAACGCCGGGATCGGGAGTCAGCGCCCGGCAGATCGCGGCGCGCTGCTGCATGCCGCCGGACAATTCGTCGGGATACCGATCTCTAAAGTCCCCGAGACCGGCAAGCGTCAGCAGTTCCATCGCCTTATCGACCGGCCGCTCCTTCCGGCGCATCAGCTCGAAAGGAAACAGGACGTTCTCGAGCACCGTCTTCCAGGGCAGCAAAGTGGGCTTCTGGAAGACCATGCCGGTCTCGCGGCGCGGCGCCGTGACAACCTGGCTCCCGATTTTGATGGAACCCTTCGATGATTTGAAAAGACCCGCGATCAGGCGAAGAAGAGTTGACTTGCCACACCCGGAGGGACCAACCAAAGCGACGAATTCATTCTCGGAAATGTTGAAGCTTACATTCTTGAGAGCAACAATTTCCTGCCCGTCCCAAAGCTTGTAGATTTTCGAGACGTCATCTATCGCAATGGCGGTCATCAACCATTCTCCCTGAAGCTCACTCGATCCGGCAGGTCATCGCGGCGGCAGGAAGCTCGTATCGACCGCCTGCTGCGGATCCCAATCCGGCTTCAGGTCCTGAGCTTTCGCGACGACCTGATAGGTGAACTTGAGCCGCGCCGGATCGAACTTGCCGAATGCCGACCCTTCCGAATCCTTGTTGAACACCAGGTCCATGGTTGCATTCAGCGATCCAAGGCAATCATCGAGAGCGATCGTCGGAACCTTCTCGACATGAAGCTTGCATGCTTCCTCGCGGTTATCCCGCGCCCAGAGCAACGACCTCTGCACACCGCGCAAAAAGGCTTTCACAAGCTCGGGGTTCTGTGCAATGATCTTCTCATTTGTAAGGATTACGCTGGAGTATATCTTAAATCCTGTCTCCACATACGGCAGAATCTTGATGGATTCGCCTGCCATCTTGGCCGCCTTATTATTGAAGTAGTGGTGGATTGTATAGAGGGGCGCGGCATCGATCTTCTTCTGGATCAGGAGCGTTCCCATCGCGGATCCATCGACACTCACCCATGTGATCGAATTTTCGTCTATGCCGACACGCTTCGCGACTTCAGGGAAGTAGATTCGGTGACTGTTTCCCGGCGTGATGCCGAGCCGCTTTCCAGCCAAATCCTTGATGGAATTAATACCGGAACTCTCCAGAACAAAGAAGGAGTGAGGAGAATAGGTATAGAGACTGCTGATCGCTTTCACCGGCGCTCCGGCACGCTGCCGGGCCGTCATCATGGAGCCGAGGTCGCTGATGCCGAACTCCGCCGCCCCGTTCGCCACCTTGGTCACCGTATCGCTGCTTCCGTAGCCGCGAGTCACGGTTATATCAATTCCCTCTTCCTTCCAGAAACCCTTCGCCCATCCACCGTAAAACGCAGCATACTCGCCGGATGGAAGGAAATCCATCATGAATTGAACTTGTTGTTGAGCAGAGGCATTCTTGCTTGATACAGCCGATACCCCGAAGACGAGTGCTGCCAACGCGACGGAGCGAACGAATTCCGAGAATTTTCGAGTTTTCATTGCAATCCCCATTATTTCGTTTTAGGCCGAAGCCCTCACGTTAGCGACTGGGCAATCAAGGATCGAATTAAAATTGGGGCTTGTGTATTCCGAATCGAAATACACAGGGGGCCTCTTCGTGCGGGAGCCCGTGAACGGTCCGACGGTCGGGCAAGCCCCGGCGAGCCAAGGCCGGGATGCGCGGTGGCGGATCGGCTTCGCAGGCGATACCGTCTTTCATAGTCACGAATGCGAATAATTGAACGCCGAGTTCTGAGTGGACATCAAGCCGCTGGTCCCGACAGACGATGTGCAGGCTGAACTCGTCCAACCGGCTATCGCGCTGGTGAAGGCTGAGGAAGTCGATAGCGCCAGATCGATGCTGGAGCTTGCCTTGGATACTTTGCTGGACGCCGGTGCCGCGCGCGCGATCATGGGCTGTACTGAAATTCCGGTTGCTTTGGAGCATTCTTCCAAAGCCACGGTTCTGCTTGGTGCCACCGCTGCGCTTGCCGCGGCATGCATCGCGATTTGTCAGGCCTCGCCGATCGAGGCCCTCGCGTCTCCCGAAAGAGAAGGACCTTCTGGGTCGCCCCGCATGTCGGCGGTATTCGGCACGCCGCGCACGTCCCATCCGTCTTTGCGCATCTCCAGTAGCGGATTGTAGGCGCCCGAACTCGCCTTGGCGGGATCAAACGGGGGCATGCGGCCGAAGCGTGCGCAGGCCCGCGGTCGGCTCCCCGATCTTCCCCTGTTTTGCGGACGAGGGGTTATCCGCTTTCCTGTCGACCTGCTCGGGCGTGATAGGACCGAGCAGGCCGAACGGATGCGCTGCCGATTATGGGAGCCTTCGATGTCCGCGAACTGGTCGCATCGGGCCTTCTCTTGCGTTGCCCATCTCCTCTGAACGTGCGTCTCGTCTTAGCCATCAAACACCGTCCTCGCCCGCAAGGAACGTATCGGGGGTGTCCGCAAACCGGGGGGAGGATCGGAAAACAGCGCATACTCTATACTATCAGATTCACGCCATCCGCTTTGGGGCGCGGCCCTCCTCGGCACCGTGAAGCACATAATGCAACGATGGCTCTATGCCGTTTTCAGCAACATCTGGATGTTGCTGCAAATACCATTCTCGATCTAGAATGTGGTGTTTTACGAGAAATTCTGCCTTGTCGGCCGCGGAAATCCGTTTTCCGAAAAAACTCTTCTTATCAAGAAGAGTCAGAAATATTTTTGCTATTCTCCCAATCTCATTTGAGAATGTATCCCGTACCTGGGCGAGCTGCGTCTCTGCAGCGGCTTTCCCGGCGGAAAGGGTCTGGATCTCCGCTTTGAGGGTGGTCACGATTGCCGCTTTCTGCTTCCGCGCCGTTTCCAGCTCAGCCTGATGCCCCGCTTCGGCGGATTGAATCTGCTGCTTCAGGCCATCGACCTCGGCATAATACTTCGAGGTTAGCAGAGCGATATCTTCTATTCGGGCCGCATGAGCCTCCCGCGCCTGGGCAAGTTGGGTCTCCGCCTCGGTCTTCCCGGCGGAAAGGGTCTGGATCTCCGCTTCGAGGGCGGCCACGGCTGTCGCTTCCTTCCTGCGCGCGGCTTCCAGTTCAGCCAGATGTTCCGCTTCGCGCGCCTGTGATCGGGCGTTCAGCCCGGAAAGCTGAGCCGCGTGCGCCTCCCGCGCCTGGGCGAGGTGGGTCTCCGCCTCGGCCTTCCCGGCGGAAAGGGTCTGGATCTCCGCCTCGAGGGCGGCCACGGCGGTCGCTTCCTTCCTGCGCGCGGCTTCCAGTTCAGCCAGATGTTCCGCTTCGCGCGCCTGTGATCGGGCGTTCAGCTCGGAAAGCTGGGCCGCATGCGCATTCCGTGCCTGGGCGTGTTCTGCCTCAAGTGCTAAGCCTTCGCGGTCTTTCTCAAGCAATATTTGTTGCAGGTCATGGATCTTTGCCAGGGTATCTGCTTGCAGAGAAACGCCAGTTGCTTCTGCTGCGCGTGCAGCCTTGATCTCGGCGTGCTGACCATCAACTTCCTTTTCTCTCGATTTGAGCATTGACTCTGCAGATTTTAACGATTCTTGCAAGAGATTGCGTTCGTCTTCTAAAATTTCCGCTTTATGTATCGCCTCTATTCCTTGACCAAGCCGGTTGAAGGCTTGACGGCTTGCCAGATAAGCCGGCATTCCAGGACGCTGCTCCATAAGAGCAGTCAGTCGCTCGGCCTGGTTCTCTCCGTAGAGTACAATCTCTAGGTTGCGTCCGGCGCTGGAGGTTGATTCGAGCGTAAACGATCTATGTTCGTGGAGGAATAAATTTTTCCTAGTAATATAATTTGGAAAAACATGATCATGGCCGCATATCAATATTATTGAACTGTCCGATAGATAAGGTATTAATTCGCTTTGTAGTTGGCAAATTCCTTCCGAATCCATGGCCTGATTCAAGACAAGCAGATCGATCTTGCCGCCGAGTCGATGCGCGACGACAGTCGGATCTCCCGGCAGGATCTCAGAAAAATCAGCGTATTGCGCATCATGCTGGGCTCGCATGGCCGGAGTCATGAGCGGCTCGCCCGTCTGAACGCCAATGCAGACCGCGCTGTCTCCCAAGCGCTCGATCGCCTGGCAAAGCCCCATATAGACGACCCCATCTCCGACCCCGAGTTGTGCGATCGTCCGCGGCCTGGTCGTTCCCATCAGCCAAAACAGAAATGGCAGCAAACCCAGCATCGGCGAACTCGCCAAGTGCCGAGGGCGCCAGAACATCGACTGACTGGAGAGGGAGAGCGGAACGTACAGATCCCGGTCTTGTGTAGGAAACGGCGGCAAAGCAGGTGCCGGGCTATCCATTGCGGCGCCCTGTTTGACACGGCGTGAAATTGAAGTATTCTTAGCCATCGCGATGCTACCTATCGTTCATTTGATTTAACATAGGAATCTGGCCTGGATCTGACACTTGGTAATCTTCCTCGCATATACCGTGAAGAGATACCCAAAAGAATTGCCGGATAAGAAAGCCGATGTCGCGTTGCTTTACCAGGCCCGGCTCGATATGGAATTCCGCCATGCGCCCGACCATGCGCACGGGTTTGATGATTTCCTCGACCTGCCGATAGAGCAACCTCACCCCATAATCGTCGAACAGCACCCGCACCGGGCGCTCGGCCCTCAGCAATATCGTAGCCAGACAAGCCGTTCGGAAACGTCCGTCGATCAGAACCACGTCGGGATGACGAAACCATGGCTGGTCCCAAATCCCGGTTGGATAGAGATAAAAATCTCGCCACGCCCGGTCGTTAAGTGGCCGCCCCCACGGACCCGTCTCTCCGATGTCGGCGTGATAAATGACGGCCGGGGACAGGATTTCAGGAGCGGTCAGTTTCTGTCGGAGATCTCGTGCCCAGGCAAGATCGCTTTCGACGCTCATGATGTATTTTCCCGGCATGCGCGCCGCGATCTCGATCGATCCCCCGGACCCATATTCCAAGATGACTTTCGCGCCTGCGTAAGTGCGAGTCAGATGCTCAACCTCTTCCGGCGGCATGAATGGCGCAGCCGGAGTCCTGGCGGAACTGCCCGCCACCGCTCGGACATAGTGGGCCAGCATCCGGTCTCCCCAGAGATTTCTGGAAAAATAAGAATGCGCTAAATCGGAGCAGTCTGTCATATCCTCGCGTCTGTCCGTCGAGGAAAAAATAAGATCCTGTAGTATATCCAGCATATCAGAGGGGGGCATCGACTCGTCCAAGCCAAATTCCCCGAAATTGCACCGGGCGGCGGCCCAGAAGTTGTCGCGCGTCACGAGGCCGAAGCAGCCCCGGGACGCCGGCGCGATGGTAGGCATGCCCCTTGCCAGAGACGCGAGCGCGGATCGGCCTGATGATACCGAGGCGTGACAGGCCGATTCCAGATGGGCCAACTTCTCGTCGTCCAGCCGGCCGTGAAAATGCACTGCCTCTCGGCCGACGATGTCGCTCAACTCCTGGGCGCCGGCTTTCACTCGCTCGAGTTCAGGCCCCGTTCCGGCAATTTCCCACCGTATCGCGCCCTCTTCACGCCGGGCCTGCAGGCGCAAGACTTCCAGCAGAAGCTCGGTAAACTCTCTCTTGTCGCGATCGAATCGCGACGCCACCAGGACACGTGCAGGAAGAGCGGCCTTTGCGGGGCGACGCCTCACCCGCGATCTTGACGAGGATATGACTGTATTCGGCATGTCGTGGATTCGATCCAACGCCTGCGGCGCAGTCTCAAGAATCTTTTGGCGAACCGCCGGCGAGACAGCAAAAATGCCTGAACAGTGTTGCCAGTATTTTTCGATACTATCCATGTCGTCGCAGTAAAAGGTCACGAAGTATGGAATGCCGAGCTTTTCCCGAGCCTCCAGGCCCCAAATGCGAGCGGGCCCGGCGTGAGCATGAATAAGATCATAGCTCCCCTCCAGGGCGCCGGTGGCGAGGAAGCGCTCCCGGTTCTCATAATCCGTCTCCCGCACTGTCGCGCCCAGATTCACCATGCGTTGCACAAATGGACCGGAAGGACAGACCAGCGTGACCCTGTGCCCTCGATAGAGGAGATATTCTGCGGTGTCTGCGATATTGTCTTGCAAATCGTCATGCATGGCACGATACCAACCATACATTAGCACGTGCATTTCTTCCGCCTTCTACACTCTTCGCCCTCGACGGATGGCTGTGTAGCCTATAAGAGTGCGCCGCATGGATGGCAAGCTCTGCTGTGCTCGTCAGCTATCAGCTTGGCGATGCGAGTTCATCTGCTGACATCGGATTTGTGTCGCCTCTCTCAGATTGGAGCCCGATATGCCCGGTCGCGCGTTCCGATGGGCGTGATGCGCATGGTTGATTGACGGGCTTGTTCCGCGCTTGGTGACGATGATCGAGAATGTCGGCGTGGGATTTGTGGACGCGGTTCCACAGCCGGTTGTCACATAGACTTGCCGGACGTCCTCTTGCGGGTTTCGCTCTGGACATTTCAGCGGCAGCGGGACGCGGGGGGTGTCGAGTGGAGCGGCAGGTCTGCTCGATCGTGACGGCCGGCCTGATCGGGATGAAACATGCACCGGAGCCGTTCGAAGGGACGCCCGTCGCGGCTCTCGGGTGGCCGGCTCGCGGCCGGCCGCGCCGAGGCACTTCCCGGAAAGCTCGCCTCTGACGCTGCCGGGGCGGCCCGGCCCCCCCCCGGGGCATGCCCATCACGCCAGCGGGGACGAGGAGATGACGTGCCAGTTCGTCTGGAGCTGAAGCCTCGTGCGGCGGATATGGCTCGCCAGATACCGCTCGGCATCGACCTCGTCCCGACGCCGGACCGCCTCCATGATCAGCCGGTGCTCCGCGTGGATGACCCATTGGCCGGCTTTTCCGATGAGGCGGGAATAGGCGCGGCGATAATGCTGCGTCGTGTTCCAGAAGCGCTCGATCGTCGCTAGCAGGGTCGGCATCCCGGCGGCCTGGTAGCTCAGCAGGTGGAAATCCCTGTCGAGCCTGAGGAACTCCTCCACTCCGCTCGACGCCTCGATCTGGGCCGCAAGGTCGAAGAGGCGTGCGATGGTCGCCTCGTCCATCCGTGCCATGCTCTCGCTCAGGGCCAGCGGCTCGACGCGCTCGCGGACCTTGTAGATCTCCGCGCATTCGGTGATGTCGGCCTTCGCGATCCAGGCCCCGGAATTCGGCACCAGCACCACGAGGCCTTCGCTCTCGAGGTTCCGCAGGGCCTCGCGCACCGGAATGCGGCTCGTCCTGTAGCGCTCGGCCAGTTCCTCCTGCCGAAGGCGTGCGCCGGGCACATAGGCGCCGGCCAGGATCTCCGCCCTCAGAGCGGCCGTGATCGCGAGGCTGCGGACGACCCCGTTCCTGTCCTTGCGGTCGCCGGATCGCTCGGCCGTCATCACCACGTCACCTGCACGGCGGGCTGGATACCATCGGCGATGCTCGTGGCGCAAATGTATCCAATACTGGCATAAATTCTGTTTTATTCCCGAATAACCGGCGTGAATGGATACATTTGCGTTGACAATGAATCGAGGCGCGCCTAGGCAATTGCCAACACGGGTGGAAAAGCCGAAGGTTCAGGATGCGGTCGCCGCTCAGCCGGAGGATCGCAGCGGGCCGGCTCGGAGACGGGCCGGGCACCCTGATCGTGCCGAGGGGGGTATGGCTGGCGTGCAACGACAGGTGAGCGATCGGCCGGAGCCGGACGCGGCAATGCGGGGGCTGCCCGGCCTGCGGGGTACCGATCACATCGGCTTCACCGTGCCGGATGTCGAGGAGGCGGCGCGCTTCTTCGTCGACGTCATCGGCTGCGAGAGATTCTACGAACTCGGCCCCTTCCAGTCGGACGACGACTGGATGGCCCGTCAACTCGACGTCGATCCGCGTACCGTGATGAAGAAGCTCGTCTTCCTGCGCTGCGGGTTCGGCTCGAATTTCGAGATATTCGAGTACGCCGCGCCCGGCCAGCGCCGGGTCCAGCCCCGCAACAGCGACGTGGGCGGGCATCATCTCGCCTTCTACGTGGACGATTTCGACGCGGCCCTTCGCCATCTGCGCGCGAACGGGGTGCGGGTCCTCGGCGAGCCCGTGCTGCGCGAGAGCGGGCCCAGCGCCGGGCAGACCTGGATCTATTTCCTGACCCCCTGGGGCATGCAATGCGAGCTCGTCAGCTTCCCTCGTGGCAAGGGCTACGAGCGGGAGACCGAGCGCCGCCTGTGGCACCCGGCCTCACCCGCAGCCTGACCCTCCGCAACCTCCCGTCCCGCTCCTCTCAACCTCGCCGAGCTATCCTGATGCCAACCCATGCTGACCTGAAACCGGCAGCCGCGTGGCGCGAATTGAAGACCACCCGCGACGACTGGAACGCGGCGGAGAGCGGCCTTCTCGGCACCATGCTGACCTCCATGTCGCTGATCCGCGCCTTCGAGGAGAAGGTCCTGGAACTGGCGGGGCAGGGGCTCGTGCACGGCCCGGCGCATTCCGCGGTCGGGCAGGAGGGTGGCGCGACGGGGTCGGCCGTGATGATGCGCGGGTCGGACCAGGTGAACGGCTCCCATCGGGCGCACCACCAGTTCCTCGCGAAATCCCTGCAATACGTCGCGCCGGACGGCCTCTCGCCGACCGCCGAATTCTCCGGCGACGTGCGCGACCTCTCGAAGACCACCCTGACGGAGATCCTCGGCCTCGCCGACGGCTTCTGCCGGGGGCGCGGCGGCTCCATGCATCTGCGCTGGGCGCAATCGGGCAATCTCGGCACCAACGCCATCGTCGGGGGAGGGGTGCCGCTCGCGGCCGGCGCCGCCTTCGCGCACAAGCGGGCCGGGACGGGGGATGTGGCCTTCACCTATTTCGGCGACGGGGCGACGAATATCGGCTCGGTCCTGGAGACCATGAACCTCGCGGCCGCCTGGAAGCTGCCGCTGTGCTTCTTCATCGAGAACAACCGCTATGCGGTCTCGACGCGCGTGGAGGAGGCGACGGCGGAGACGCGCCTCTCGGCGCGCGGCCTCGGCTTCGGCATTCCCGCCTGGAAGGTGAACGGCATGGATCCCCTCGCCGTGGCCCTCGCGACGCAGGAGGCGCTCGAGGTGATGCGCGCCGGCGAGGGCCCGACGGTCATCGAGGCGGATGTCTATCGCTTCTTCCACCAGAACGGGCCGCTGCCCGGCAGCGCCTTCGGCTATCGCACGCGCGAGGAGGAGGCGGAGTGGCGCGGGCGCGATCCCATCGACCTCCTCGCCCGCGAGATGCAGGAGCGCCAGCTCATCGGGGAGGGGGAGGTCGCGGCCCTCAGGGCGCGCGCCCGGGCGCTGATGGAGGATGTGGCCGGCGAGCTGGTCGAGATGGCGGATGGCAGGCGCCGCATCATCCCGGCGCTCTGGCCCGCCCCCGATTTCCGCGATTTCGGCGTCCGCGGCGACCTCTCCGAGCTTGCGGGCGTCCGCACCGCGGAGCTTGAGACCTTCACGGGCGCGATCATGTCCGATGCGAAGTTCGTGGACGTGGTCGCCGACGTCATGCATCGCCGCATGGCCGAGGACCCGCGCATCGTGGTGATGGGTGAGGACGTGCATCGCCTCAAGGGCGGGACGAACGGAGCCACGCGCGGCCTCAAGGAAGCCTTCGGCGACAGGGTGCTGGGCACTCCCATCAGCGAGAACGCCTTCGCGGGCCTCGCGGGCGGCGCGGCGATGGACGGGCGTGTCGTTCCCGTGGTCGAGTTCATGTATCCCGACTTCATGTGGGTCGCGGCCGACCAGGTGTTCAACCAGATCGGCAAGGCGCGGCACATGTTCGGCGGCGACATCGACGTCCCGCTCGTGCTGCGCACCAAGGTCGCGATGGGCACGGGCTACGGGTCCCAGCACTCGATGGATCCGGCCGGCATCTTTGCCACCGCGCCGGGTTGGCGCATCGTCGCCCCCTCGACGGCCTTCGACTATGTCGGCCTCATGAACAGCGCTCTCGCCTGCAAGGATCCGGTGCTCGTCCTGGAGCATGTCGATCTCTACAACACGAAGGGCCCGGCGCCGGCGGACGACCTCGATTACTTCATCCCCTTCGGCAAGGCGAAGGTGGTGCGCGAGGGCTCCGATCTCACGGTCCTCACCTATCTCTCCATGGTGCGCACGGTGCTCGCCGAGGTCGAGCGCCTGGGCGTGGATGCGGAGGTCGTCGACCTGCGCAGCCTCGACCGGGCGGGGCTCGACTGGGAGACGATCGAAGCCTCGATCGCCAAGACGGGCAACGTGCTCGTCGTCGAGCAGGGCTCGATCGGCACCTCCTATGGCGGGATGCTGGCCGCCGAGATCCAGGCCCGCTGCTTCGACGCGCTCGACCAGCCCGTGCAGCGCGTCCATGGCGGGGAAGCCTCGCCCTCGATCTCCAAGGTCCTGGAACAGGCCGCCTGCGCGGGCCCCGCGGAGGTGGAAGCGGGACTGCGGCGCGTGATGGCCGACCAGGGCCGCCCCCTGGCCTGAGCGGGACACGACGATGCCCAAGGACATCCTGATGCCCGCCCTCGCCGCCGGAATGGAGGAGGGTCACCTCGTCCGCTGGCTCAAGAAGGAGGGCGACGCGATCCGGCGCGGCGACTCGCTGGCCGAGATCGAGACCGACAAGGCGGTCATGGAGCTGGAGGCCGAGGCCGACGGCCGTCTCGCCGACATCGTGTTCGGCGACGGCTCCCCCGGCGTGCCCGTCGGCATGCGCATCGCCTGCATTCTCGCCGAGGGCGAGGCGGCACCGCCCCGCGCTCCGGCCGCGGCGAAGCCCGCGGCGCCCGCGCCCCGGCCCGCCGCTGCGGCTCCGGCGCCGAAGCCGAGCGCGGCCCCGCCCCCGCGCGTCGTCCCGGCTCCTCCCCCGGCCGGGAAGGCGCCGCGCCGTGTGCCGGACGAGCTGGTGGCGGCGCGGAAGATCCCGGCCTCGCCCCTCGCGCGCCGCCTCGCGGAAGCCCGCGGGCTCGATCTCGCCGGCCTCGTCGGCAGCGGGCCCAGGGGGCGCATCGTGCGCATCGACGTCGAGCGGGCGCAGAAGGCGGCTCCGGCCGGCGTGCCGCAACCCGTCGCCGCCCCCGCCCTCGCCGGCACGGCGGGAGGCCCGCTCCATCATGCCTGGATCCGGCAGGGCGAGGGCAGGCCGCTGGTGATGGTGCACGGCTTCGGCGCGGAGCTGAACGGCTGGCGGCCGTTCCTCATCGGCGCGCGTCTCGCCCGGCCCGTGCTCGGCATCGACCTGCCGGGGCATGGCGGCTCCGCGGCGCACGGCGCCTCGACCTTCGAGGAGCTTGTCCGGGCGCTGGGCGAGACCATCGACCGGGTCGGGCTCCATGATTTCGACCTCGTCGCCCATTCCCTCGGCGGCGCCGTCTCGACGGCCCTGGCGGACGAGGGGCGCCACGACCTGCGCTCGCTCTTCCTGCTGGCGCCGGCCGGCCTCGGTCCCGAGATCAACGGCGCCTTCGTGTCGGGCTTCGCGCGCGCCCGCTCGGCGGCGAGCCTCGCGCCCTGGCTGGCGGAGCTGGTGGCCGATCCCGCCATCATCACCCCCGCCTTCGTGCAGGCGAGCGCGGCGATCCGCGACGACGTCCTGGTCGCGGCCCAGCAGCGCCTCGTCGCGAGCCTCTTCCCGGATGGGACGCAGGCCTTCGGCATCCGGGCCGCGCTGGAGAGGATCGCGGTTCCGGTCTCGGTGGTGTTCGGCGGGGCGGACCGGGTCATTCCGCCGGGCCAGGCCCGCGGCCTTCCGGGGAGCGTGGCGCTCCATCTCTTCGCGGGGATCGGCCATATGCCGCAGCTCGAGATCCGGGAGAGCGTCTGGCGGATCCTCGAGCGCCATCTGCGGGCGGCGGGCTGACGCCCGCGGAAAACGACAACTCATCAAAAAGGGAGGAACATCATGAAGGGACGCACAGCAACCAAGGCCCGTTTCCTGGCGCCGCTCGCGGCGGCGCTCGTGGCGGCTGGAGCGGCATCGGCCGAGCCGCTCAAGATCGCGGTGATCGAGACGCTGTCCGGTCCCCAGGCCTCCACCGGCCTCCTGTTCAAGACGGCGGCGCGCTACGGCATCGACAAGCTCAACGCCGCCGGCGGCTATGGCGGCGAGCCGATCCAGCTCCTGGAATACGACAACCAGGGCGGCCCCGTCGGCGCGGCGGACAAGGTCAAGGCGGCCGTCGCGGACGGCGCGCGCATCATCGTCCAGGGCTCGTCCTCGGCGGTGTCCGGCCAGATCACGGAAGACGTGCGCAAGCATAACCTGCGCAATCCCGGCAAGGAGGTCATCTTTCTCAACGTCGGCGGCGAGGCTCTCGAACTGACCGGGGCCAAATGTCATTTCCACCACTTCCGGTTCAACCCGAACGCCGAGATCCGCGTGAAGCCCATGGTACAGGCCATGAAGGAGGCCGGCATCCTGGGCACGCGCGTCTATTCCATGAACCAGAACTATTCCTGGGGCATGGACATGCAGAACGCCATCGACGCCAACGCCAAGGCCGGCGGCTATACCGTCGTGGAAAGGACGCTGCACGACGTGGGGAAGATCCAGGACTTCTCCCCCTACGTCTCCAAGATCGCCGCCTCCAACGCGGAGACGGTCATCACGGGCAACTGGTCGAACGACCTGCTTCTCCTGATGAAGGCGTCCCGCGGCGCCGGTCTGAAGGTGCGCTTCGCCACCACCTTCCTCGACCAGCCCGGCAACATCGCCAATGCCGGCGACGTGGCCGTCGGTCACGTGGTGTCCCACCCGTTCAATGCGGAGGCCAGTCCGGAGGCGGCCGCCTTTGCCGAGGACTACAAGGCCAAGATGGGCCACTATCCGGTCTATATCGAGCCCCAGACCGCCTTCGGCATGGCGATGCTTGGCGAAGCGCTGAAGGGGGCTCCCCTCGCGAAGGGGGCCGCGCTCAACATCAATGCCATCGGCAAGGCGCTGGAGAAGACGACGGTCAAGTCTCCGATGGGCGAGGCCTCCATGCGGGCGGATGATCACCAGATCCAGATTCCCATGGCTATCTCGATCGTGGCGGAGGATGCCAAGTTCAAGGTGGACGGCACCAATCTCGGGTTCAAGCCGATGAAGATCTTCACGGCGGCCGAAACCTCCTCGCCGGTGCAGAGCAACTGCAAGATGGTTCGGCCGAACTGATTTCACTCGAGGCGGATCGGCACGGCCCGCGCGACGGGCCGGCCGAAGCCGGCGGGCGGCTTTCCGTCCGACAGGGGGGTCTCCGATGGAATATCTTGCCGTCGCGCTGCTGAACGGAGCGATCTACGGATTGCTTCTGTTCATGGTCTCAGCCGGCCTGACGCTCGTTTTCGGCATGATGGGCGTCCTCAACTTCGCCCATGCCTCCTTCTACATGATGGGCGCCTATATCGCCTACGCGTTGGCAGGGGTCATCGGCTTTCCCCTCGCGGTCATCATCGCTCCGATCATCGTCGGCGGCGTCGGCGTGATCGTCGAGCGGTACTTCCTTCGCCGCGTGCACCGCTACGGGCATGCGCACGAGCTTCTTCTGACCTTCGGCCTGTCCTTCATCATCGCCGAGGTGATCAAGCTGATCTTCGGCAATTTCCCCGTCGACTACCGGCTGCCCGCCAGCCTCGACTTCGCCGCCTTCCGCATCGGCGGCACGGATTATCCCGTCTACCGCCTGCTCATGGGCGGGGTCGCGCTCGGAATGTTCGGCCTGATCTACGCGCTCCTCAGCACGACCCGCGTCGGCATCGTCGTGCGCTCGGCGATCTACCGCCCCCGCATGGCCGAGGCCTTGGGCCACAACGTGCCCGTCCTGTTCATGAGCGTCTTCGGGGTCGGGGCGATGCTCGCGGGCCTCGCGGGCGCGCTGGCGGGCGCCTTCTACACCACCAACCCCAACATGGCGCTCGAGCTGGGCGTCATGGTGTTCGTGGTGGTGGTGATCGGGGGGCTCGGCTCCCTCGAAGGGGCGATGGTCGCCTCGATCCTGATCGGCGTCGTGACCTCGCTCGCCGTCGGGGTCGATGCGAGCCTCGCCGACCTCCTCGGGTTCATCGGCCTCGGCGACTGGGCGCGCGCGGTCGGCGGGGTGCTCACCCTCCAGGTGTCGAGCCTCGCCGCCACGCTGCCCTTCGCGCTGATGCTGATCGTGCTGCTCGTTCGTCCCTCGGGCCTCTTCGGCGAGAAAGGCTGATCCATGCGACCGTCCGCCCTCCTGCTCTCGCTCGCGGTCGTCGCCCTCCTGGTCGCGGCACCGGCTTTGCTGTCGGCGAGCCTTCTCAACGCGGCGATCCAGATGCTGATCGCCGCCCTGTTCGCCTCCGCCTTCTCGCTCCTGTGCGGACAGGCGGGCATGCTGTCCTTCGGCCATTCGGCCTATTTCGGGCTCGGCGCCTTCGCGACGATCCACGCCATGAACGCCTTCAACGGCGCCGGGCTCCTGCCGACGCCGCTCCTGCCGCTGGCGGGCGCCCTCATGGGCCTCCTGGCCGGGATCGTGGCCGGCTGGTTCGCGACCAAGCGGACGGGCGTCTATTTCTCGATGATCACGCTCGCGCTCGGCGAGCTGCTGCACGCCCTCGCCCCGCACCTGAAGGAGTTCTTTGGGGGCGAGGCGGGGATATCGGCCATGCGCATGCCGGCCTGGGGCCTGACCTTCGGCTCGACGACGGAGGTCTATTATCTCACGCTGGGCTGGGTGCTGCTGTCGCTCGCGCTCCTCTATTTCTTCACCCTGACGCCGGTGGGGCGCCTGACGCTGGGATTGAGGGAGAACCAGCACCGCCTGCGCTTCCTCGGCTACAACATCCACACGCTTTCGGTCCTCGTCTTCTCCATTTCGGCGATGTTCTCGGGCGTCGCGGGGGCGCTCCAGGCGTTGAACATCGAGGCGGCGAACTATGTCGTCCTCGACATGCAGCTCTCAGCCTCCGTCGTCCTGAACAGCTTCATCGGCGGGGTGAAGGTCTTCCTCGGCCCGGCCATCGGGGCGGCCATCATGACCTTCTTCGGCTATGCCGTTTCGGATCTCACGCGGTCCTGGCTTCTCTACCAGGGCGTGATCTTCGTCCTCGTGATGATGTTCCTGCCGGAAGGTCTCGTCGGCGAGCTGGTCCGGCGCCTGCGGGAAGGCCGCGTCGGCTTCAGTCCCTCGCGGATCGCCGCCGGCCTCGTCTTCGCCGCGGCGGTGGTGATCGCGACGCTCGGCTTCATCTGCGCGGTGGAGCTGGCCCAGCGCTTCTTCTCCTCCGACTACCGGGCGACGGTCGGCGCCGCCGGCTGGCCTCCGGTCGAGCTGTTCGGACGCGACTGGGGCCCCTTCCAGATCGTCACCTGGGTCGTCCCCCTGGGGCTGATGGCGGCGGGCATCGCCCTTCTCGCCTATAGCGGCCGGCGCCTCGGCGCCGAGCATGGAGGCGAGGCATGATCGCTCCAGTCCTTTCCCTTCGCAACGTCCGCAAGGCCTTCGGGCCCATCGAGATCATCCGCGGCGTCACGCTCGACATCGTTCCGGGCGAGCGGCACGCGGTGATCGGTCCGAACGGGGCGGGCAAGTCCACCCTGTTCCATCTCATCTCCGGCCAGTATGTGCCGACGTCCGGGGATATCCTGCTGGAGGGCCTCCCGATCGGCGGCTTGCCGCCCCACTTGGTGAACCGGCAGGGCCTCGCCCGCTCCTTCCAGATCACGAACATCTTTCCGGGCCTCAGCGTCTTCGAGAACCTGCGTCTCGCGGCGATGCGGCGCTTCCGGCTCGATCGCGTCGCCTGGCGGCGGGCCTCGGGATACGGCGCCGTCACGGCGCTGGTGGAGGATCTCCTGGAGCAGGTCCGGCTCGCGAAACGCGCCTCGACCATCGCGAGCGAGCTGTCCTACTCGGAGCAGCGCTCGCTGGAGATCGGGATGACGCTGGCGAGCGATCCCAAGGTCGTCCTCCTCGACGAGCCCATGGCCGGCATGTCGCACGAGGAGACCGAGTACACGACCGAGCTCATCCGGGACATCACGCAGGGACGCACCCTGCTCATCGTCGAGCACGACATGGATGTCGTGTTCCGCCTGTCGGACCGGATCAGCGTCCTCGTCTATGGCGAGCTGATCGCCACCGGCACGCCCCAGGAGATCAGGGGCAATGCGCAAGTCCGGGAAGCCTATCTCGGCGAGGAGGTGAGCTGATGGCCGCGACCCCGCTCCTGTCCGTCGACAACCTGCATGCGCATTATGGCAAGAGCCATATCCTGCACGGGGTCACCTTCGACGTGGGCGAAACCGAGGTCGTGAGCCTGCTCGGCCGCAACGGCTCGGGCCGCTCGACGACGCTCAAGGCGATCATGGGCCTGGTGCCGCCCTCGGGCGGTGCCGTGCGGCTGCGCGGAAGCGATCTCGCCGGCCAGCGCCCCTTCACCATCTGCCGCCGGGGCATCGCCTACGTGCCGGAGGAGCGGGAAATCTTCCTGAACCTCACCGTCGACGAGAACCTGCGCATGGGCGAGCAGAAGGGCCCCGCGGGCGCCTCGCGCTGGACGGTTGAGCAGATGTTCGACTATTTCCCGCGCCTCAAGGAGCGGCGGAACACGCGCGCGGGCAGCCTGTCGGGCGGCGAGCAGCAGATGCTCACCATGTGCCGGTCCCTGCTCGGCAATCCGCTGGTGATCCTCATCGACGAGCCGACCGAGGGCCTCGCTCCCAAGATCGTGGCGGCCGTGGGCGAGACGATCGCCGATATCAACCAGCGCGGCGTGTCCGTGATCCTCGTCGAGCAGAAGCTCACCATCGCGCTCAAGGTTTCGCACCGGGTCTGCGTGATGGGGCACGGACGCATCGTCTTCGAGGGCACGCCCGCCGATCTCACCTCAAGCCCCGGCCTCATGGAAGAATGGCTTGCGGTGTGAGGCGAGGCTCCCTTTCCATCCGACGACATCTCGCAGGGCCGGCACATGACACGTGAGAAGCCAACCAAGGTCGCCTTCATCACAGGGGCGGGAGGGGAGATCGGCGCCGCCGTGGCGCGCGCCTTCGCCGAGGACGGGACGGCCCTCGTCCTGACCGATCTGAACGAGCAGAGCCTCGTCCCCCTCGCGCAGTCGCTGCCGGTGCCGGTGAGGACCTATGCCCACGACGTCACGGATTTCGAGGCGACCCGCAGGATCGCCGACGATGCGGCGGCGGCCTTCGGGACGATCGACCATGTCGTGACGAGCGCGGGGCTCTACCAGCATATCGAGATCCGCAACGCGACCTTCGAGCAGTGGCGGCGGTCGCTGGCCATCAATCTCGACGGCGCCTTCGCCACGATCCGCTGCCTCCTGCCGCATCTCGCGGAGGGGAGTGCCATCGTCAACATCGCCTCGGTCGCCGGCCACAAGGGCAGCATCGACCACACGC
>OEIU01000168.1_pt1 | contig 67844 bp, 50 predicted proteins | sample 1539221 | NCBI WGS metagenome assembly OEIU01 (sample SAMN03792071, study PRJEB22550) | activated sludge metagenome | feature: wastewater treatment plant; material: activated sludge; isolation source: Wastewater treatment plant of a petroleum refinery complex | place: Argentina: Zarate | collected...
CCGCAGATGCAGCTGGCTGATGGCGTGGTCAACGTGAAGCGTCCGCAGATGCAGCTGGCTGATGGCGTGGTCAATGTGAAGCGTCCGCAGATGCAGCTGGCTGATGGCGTGGTCAATGTGAAGCGCCCGCAGATGCAGCTGGCGGATGGCGTGGTCAATGTGAAGCGTCCGCAGATGCAGCTGGCCGATGGCGTGATCCACATGCCGCGTCCGCAGATGCAGCTGGCTGATGGCGTGATCCACATGCCGCGTCCGCAGCTGGCCGACGGCGTCGTCAATGTGAAGCGCCCGCAGGCCCAGCTCGCCTGATTTTCGAAAAAATAATCAGATTCAAGAGAGATCCTCATCATGAAGACCAGAATTGCAGTTATCGGCACCGCGATGCTTCTCAGTCTCGGCTCGGCCGTGGCGGGCTCGGTCATCTTCGCGCAGGGCAAGAACGAGATCGTCGCGCCGGCGGCAATGATCGCGCAGCAGGAACCGAGCGCAGAAACGATCGCAATGTGGAAGGCGACGTCGTCCACCAGCGGGTACATCGCGCCGCGCGTACCGCTCTGAATCGGCATCGCGTCGATTCAGGGGCGAAATTGCAGACAGCAGGGGCTGTCTGCAGACACAGACAACGAAGCGAAGTGTGCGGAGAGTCACACGTCGTCGCAGATTTGCGCCGCAGACATCACACTTCGTTCGTTGACATATTTGCAGGCCGTTTGGCACCCTAACTGCGCGTTTTCATGAATGCAGCCGCGAACATTTCGCGGGCTGCGAGCGCATGGGCAAACTCACCGAAAGGTGGGGACGCAAAGCCACCGGTCTAAGGGAATTCCTACGACAGCGGGGTTGCCAGCGTTTCCGGAGGCCATGTCCGGAAAACCTGTCTTCCACTCGCTTCTTCTGCGGCGTCCTCTCGATCCGGCGGTCCAGCGTCTGCGGGGCTACAACTTTTTCCTGACGTGACCGGGCGCGACTCCAATCGATGCTGCATCAGATTCCGACTCGTGATGAACGACCGTCCGCGAGCGCACGACCCGGCCGCGTCCTGCGTGCCCGTGCTGCGCTGCGTGCGCTGCTGGTCGCCACGGTCCTGATCGTTGCGGCGCCGCTGTCGGCTGCCGGCATCGAGAATCAGCCGGCGCCGGATTTTGCCTTGCGCTCGCTGGGCGGCGAGAACCTGCGACTGTCCGAGCATCTCGGCGAAGTCGTCCTCATCAATTTCTGGGCGAGCTGGTGCGGACCCTGTCGCCAGGAAATGCCGCTCCTCGACGATCTCTACGCCAAATACAAGCTGGCTGGGTTGACGGTGCTGGGCGTCAATATCGACGACAGCGCCGAGCGCGCCACCGAAATGGCCAGAACGCTCAAGGTTTCTTATCCCGTGCTGTTCGACGAGCGCAAGGATGTCAGCCGCGCCTATCAGATCGGTGCCATGCCGTTTACGGTGCTGGTGGATCGCGAAGGCGTCGTTCGCTACGTCTCCGAGGGCTTCAAGCCCGGTTACGAAAAGCGCTACGCCGATCAGTTGCGTCAGCTTCTCAACGATGAATAGGCAGGACGGCGGTTACTTCATGCGTCACGGTTCATCCCAGTCTCTCCTTCCTGCCTTCGCCCAGGTGCGCGTCATGCTTCGTTACGCCAGTGTGTTGCTGCTGTCCTGCTTCGCTCTCGCTGCGCTTGCGCAGGAAGCCGCTGCGCCCGTTGCGGCTGCAACGGCCACGGGCGATTTCAAGAGCCTCGATCAGGAAGTCCAGTCGCTGAAAAAGGAAGTGCTGGACCTGAATCGCGAACTCTTCGTGCTCGAGGAAGAGCTGCTGTTTCCTGCCAACACCCAGGTCGCGGTGTTCGTGTCCATGGACGTAGGCGAATTCTTCGCCGTCGATTCGGTGACGCTGAAGCTCGACAACAAGGAAGTCGCGAACTATCTCTACACCGAGCGCGAAGCGCAGGCCCTGCTGAAGGGCGGCGTGCATCGCGTGTATCTCGGCAATCTCAAGGCCGGCGATCATGAACTGATCGCGCTGTTCACCGGCCAGGGACCGCATGCACGCGACTATCGCCGCGGCGCGACGATTCAGGTGACGAAGGGCGTCGGCGCCAAGTACGTCGAACTCAAGATCAGCGACCGCGCCAGCAAGGCGCAGCCGGAATTCGTCGTCAAGGAATGGGAATGATGGCCGCTGGCGACTGGCTGCTGGCTACGGGCCAGACACGGAATTTCCCCACGCGATGCTGAGAGCCCTGGTCAAACACGTCGTACTCGCCATGAGCATCTCGGCGGCGCTCGTGACGGCGGTGAGTGCGCGCGAGAAAACTCCCGAACAGAAGCCCCTGATCGGCACGCCCCAGGTCGTGAAGGATCTGCACTGGGGCGACGTGCTGTTCTATTTCTATCAGGGCGACTACCTGCAGTCGCTCACGCGCCTGGGCGCCTCGCAGGATTTCAACCGCATCGGCAATCACGCGGTCGAAGCCGAACTGCTGAAGGGCGGGTTGTATCTGTCGCTCGGCCAGCACGAAGAAGCCGGACGCATTTTCCAGGCGCTGCTCAATGATAACGTGCCGCTCGATGTCCGCAACCGCGCCTGGTTCTATCTCGCCAAGGTCTGGTACCAGCGCAACTACCTCGCGCAGGCGGAAAAGGCGCTGAGTTCGATCCATGGCGCGCTGCCGGGCGAACTCGAACCCGAACGGCATCTGCTGCATGCCCAGGTACTGATGTATCTGGATCGATACGACGACGCGATCGCCGCGCTGGAGCGCTGGCAGCCGGTGGGCGATGGCTCGGATGCGTGGTCGGCGTATGCGCGCTTCAACATCGGCGTCGCGCTGGTGCGCAAGGATCGTCTCGACGACGCGGCGAAGCTGCTCGACCAGGTCGGCCAGATCGCGGCGCCGACGGACGAACTTGCCGCACTGCGCGACAAGGCCAATCTCGCGCTCGGCTTCGCCTGGCTGAAGGCCGACAAGCCGGCCAATGCCAAGACGGTGCTGCAGCGAGTGCGTCTCGAAGGTCCGCAATCCAACAAGGCGCTGCTCGGCGTCGGCTGGGCCGACTCTGCAGAAAAGCAGTTCACCAAGGCGCTGGTGCCGTGGATGGAACTGCGTGATCGCAACCTGCTGGACGCGGCCGTGCAGGAATCGTATCTGGCGATTCCCTATGCCTACGCGCAGCTCGAAGCCAACAAGCAGGCGGTCGAGCAGTACACGCTAGCGGTCACGGCCTTCAGCGAGGAAGCGACGCGCATCGACGAATCGATCGCAGCGATCCGCAGCGGCCGGCTGCTCGATGCCATTGCCGAGAACGACAAAGCGGACAAGGCCGGCTGGTACTGGCAGTTGCAGGAACTGCCGGACGCCCCCGAGACCCGCTACCTCTATCACCTGCTGGCGTCGAACGAATTCCAGGAAGGTCTCAAGAACTATCGCGACCTGCGGCTCATGCAGCGCAACCTCGCCACCTGGCAGCTCAGCGTCGAGGCTTTCGACAACATGGTCGACAACCGCCGCCAGGCGTTCGATCAACGGCTGCCGGCGTTGCAGCAGACACTCGATTCCGTCGATCTCGATGCCATGGATGCGCGCCGCACCGAACTGGAATCGCGCGTCGCCGCCATCGAGCGCGACGGCGATGCGCCGGGGCTCGCGACCGGTCGCGAACTCGAACAGTGGCAGAAGGTGCAACACATCGAACAGGTGCTGGCGCGCGCCGACGCCTCCGATCCGATGGCGCAGGAAATGCAGGAAAAGCTGCGCCTGCTGCGCGGCCGGCTAATGTGGGATTTCTCGTCGAGCTACAAGGCGCGTCTGTGGAAGGCCCGCAAGGAACTGCGCGAGCTGGACGTCGCCTACAAGGAGGCGCGTCGTCGCTGGGTGCTGATCGAACGCGCCCGCGAGGAGTATCCGGCGCGCACCGAGGAATTCGCGAAGCGTGTCGATGGCCTGCGTCCGCGCATCGACGGCCTGATGGTGCGCCTCGATTCCGCGGCACACTCGCAGAACCAGTACCTGGCGTCGATCGCCGTGAAGGAACTCGAATCGCAGAAGGAGCGGCTCGCGGCGTATTCGCTGCAGGCGCGCTTCGCGCTCGCCTCGATCTATGACCGTGCCGCGAGTGGTACGGGTGGTGATGCACCGGGCGGCAAGGGAGGCGGGCAATGACCTCGCGCGCAACCCCGCTGCGAATCCTGATGATCGCGACGCTCGCAGCGGCGACGCTGGGCGTGTCCGTGGCCGGCGCGGCCGACAAGAAGAAGCCGACGGGCACGATCAAGGATCTCGAGAACCGCACCATCGAGATCAACAGGGACCCGCCGACCAACGTGCAGGCGCAGCAGGCCATCGAGCAGTACAAGAAGTTCCTCGACCTGCAATCGGACAACGAGAAGATGCGCGCCGAGGCGATGCGTCGACTCGGTGACCTGCAGGTGGAAGTCGACGAAGCCGCGCGCGCCGTCGGCGGAGACGATTTCAGCGGTCTCGAAAACAAGGAAGCCATCAAGCTGTACGAGGCGCTGCTGGCGAAGTATCCGAAGTACGAACGCGGCGATGCGGTCATGTACCAGCTCTCGCGCGCATACGAGTCGGAAGGCCAGCCCGAGAAATCGCTGGCCGTGCTCGACAAGCTGGTCGCGCAGTATCCGAACAGCAAGTGGCTCACCGAGGCGCAGTTCCGTCGCGGCGAAATTCTCTTCAGCGCACAGCGCTACAAGGACTCCGAGCGCGCTTATGCGGCGGTGGTGGCGGCCGGTCCGGCCAGCGGCTACTACGATCAGGGCTTGTACAAACACGGTTGGTCGCTGTTCAAGCAATCGCGCGGCGAGGAAAGCGTCGGCTCGTTCCTCACGCTCATCGACCGCGTGATGATCGACGACGGCAAGCTGCGCGATCGCGATTCGCTCGATCGCCCGTCGCGCGAGCTGTCCGATGACGCATTCCGCGCCATCGCCATCACGTTCTACGACCTGGACGGTCCGGCATCGCTGGACGCGTTCCTGAAGCAGCGCGGCGATCCGGTCTACGCGCACTTGCTGTACGAGAGCCTCGGCAATCTCTACATCGAGAAGGAGCGCTACCAGGATGCGGCGCTGGCCTACGAAGCCTTCGCCAAGCGTCGTCCCGACGATCGGTTTGCGCCGTCGTTGCAGATGCGCACCATCGAGGCGTACCAGAAGGGTGGCTTCGCGTCGCTGGTGCTGGAAGGCAAGCAGTCGTTCGTCGAGCGCTATGCCTTCGGTTCGGCGTTCTGGGCGAATCGCACGGTGCAGGACGCACCGGAAGTCGCCGCACAGTTGAAGGCCAACCAGAAGGATCTGGCCGAGTACTACCACGCGCAGGCGCAGAAATCGAAGAAGGTCGAGGACTACACGGTCGCCGCGCGCTGGTATCGCGCCATGCTGGATTCGTTCCCGCAGGATGCCGAAGCGCCGGCGACGCGCTACCTGCTGGGTGAAGTGCTGTTCGAGTCCGGGCGCTTTGCCGAGGCGGCGAAGGAATACGAACGCACTGCCTACGACTACCCCGCACATCCGAAATCGGCCGCGGCCGGTTACGCGGCGCTGGTCGCGTACACGAAGCACGAAGCGACGATCACGGGCGAATCGAAGGCGCTGTGGCACCGCCAGGGCATCGAAAGCCAGGTCATGTTCGCCACGAGCTTCCCGGAGCATCCGGAATCGGCGCGCGTGCTGACCAAGGCCGACGAAGAACTGTTCGCGCTGAACGATTTCGATCGCGTCATCGAAGTGTCGCAGCAGATCCTCGAACGCAAGCCACCGGTCGAGCCGAAGTATCAGCGCACGGCATCGACGCTGCTGGCGCATTCGCTGTTCGATCGCGGCCGCTACCAGGAGGCGGAACTCGCCTACATCCGCGTGCGGGGCTTCCTGCCGGCGGGCGATCCGGATCGTCCGGCGATCGAGGAACGCATCGCGGCCTCGGTCTACAAGCAGGCCGAAGCGAAACAGCAGGCGGGCGATGCGACGGGTGCGGTCGACGACTTCCTGCGCGTGGCTGTGCTCGCGCCGAATGCCAAGGTCAGTGCCAATGCGGAATACGACGCCGCCGGCATCCTGCTGCGCGACAAGCAGTGGGACCGCGCCTCGAAGGTGCTGGAAGGTTTCCGTCGCAAATATCCGAATCACGAACTGCAGCCGGAAGTCACGCGCTCGCTCGCCGTGGCGTATCTGGAAACCGGTCGCGCCGGCGAGTCCGCCGCCGAGTTCGAGCGCATCGCTGCGCGTGGCGAAGAGCCGGCGGACGTGCGGCGCGAAGCGCTGTGGCAGGCGGCGACGCTGTATGAGAAAGGCGGTTCGCAGCCGAATGCGGCGCGCGTCTATGCGAACTACGTCAAGCAGTTTCCGGCACCGCTCGATCCGGCACAGAACGCACGCCAGCGTCTTGCCGACATGGCCAAGGCGCAGAACGACGTACGCGGTCGTGGACAGTGGATCAACGAAATCATCGTGGCCGACAGGTCGGCCGGCAGCGCGCGCACCGATCGCAGCAAGTACCTCGCGGCGAAGGCGACGCTGGAAACCGCCGAGCCGCAGGTCGCGATGTACAACTCGATCAAGCTGGTGGTGCCGCTCGACAAGTCGCTCAAGGCCAAGCGCAGCGCCATGGAAAAAGTGCTGACGACCTACGGCCAGGCACTCGACTACGGCGTCGCTGAAGTCACCACCGCAGCGAACTACGGCATGGCCGAGCTGTATCGCACGCTGGCCTCCGATCTCATGACGTCCGAGCGTCCCAAGGGCCTCGACGACGAATCGCGCGAACAGTACGACGTGCTGCTGGAAGAGCAGGCGTTCCCGTTCGAAGAAAAGGCGATCGAACTGCACGAGACCAACGCCAGCCGCACGGGCGACGGCGTCTACGACGAATGGGTGCAGCGCAGCTTCGATGTGCTCGCGAAACTCAAGCCGGCGCGTTACGCGAAGGCCGAGATCGGTGAAGAGTATGTACAGACGATTCGCTGAGGCTGGCCGCTGGCTGCTGGCTGCTGGCTGCTGGCCAGAGTTTCTGACCCCCTCCTCCGCGCAGCGGGGGAGGGTTGGGGTGGGGGCGCTCGCATTGCTGCTCTCTGCGTGCGGCTCGGCACCGGAGAAGCCCGCAGCTTCCGCCGCAACTCCCGTAGTGCAGAGCGCTTCGCCAGCGAAATCATCAAAGGTCGAAGCAACCGACGCTGCAAGCGCGACCGCACCCGTCGAAGCACCCATCCCGCCCGAAGCCCAGCAACAGTTCGACAGCGCCGTCGCGGCGATGAGCTCCGGCAACCTCGCGGGCGCCGAGCAGACCTTCCGCACGCTCGCCGACACCTATCCGACGTATGCCGGCCCGCTGCTGAACCTCGCCATCCTGCAAACGAAGGCCGGCAAGCTGGAGGACGCGCAGAAGACGCTCGACGCCGCCATCGCCCGCAACGCCAACAGCGCCGCGGCGTACAACCAGCTCGGCATCGTTCATCGCAAGCTCGGCAGCTTCAAGGAAGCCGACGAGGCCTACCAGCGCGCGATCCAGATCGATCCGAACTACGCGCTCGCGCATCTGAACCTGGGCGTGCTGTGCGATCTGTATCTGCAGCAGCCGCAACGTGCGCTCGAAGCGTACGAGCGCTACCTGTCGCTGGCGGCATCGCCGGATGCGAAGGTCGCCGGCTGGGTCACCGAACTGAAGACGCGTCTCGGCAATCAGCAGCGCAGCGCGCAGGCGGAATGATGAACGTACCGAAGATCCTGACCCTGTCGTTCCTGCTGGCCACATCGACTGCCTTCGCAGCCGATCCTGAGCCGCAGGCCGACAGCAGCAGCAACGCAAGCGCCCCCACCCCAGCCCTCCCCCGCGTCGCGGAGGAGGGCGCCAGAAACTCTGGCCAGCAGCCAGCCGCCAGCAGCCAGCAGCCGCGCGCCTCCACCCGCCGCGGCGACCGCCTCGATCTCGACACCACCATCGTGACCGGCAACCGCGAACTGCCGAAGGTTCTCTACATCGTGCCGTGGAAGAAAGCCGATATCGGCGACCTGCCGGCACAGCCTTTCAACACGCTGCTCGACGAGGCGCTGACGCCCGTCGACCGTGACGTTTTTCGTCGGGAAGTGACGTACTACGGTGCAATGTCGTCGGGCGCGGACAGTGCGAATCCCGCATCCGTTGCGCCCGCTGCGGGTCCTGAGAAGTAGGTCGCAGCGCACGGTTTTACCTTAAGGCGATAAAGCACGCAGAACGACTGTTTCCACCGGTGGAGCGCTTGCAGGCGCGCAATGCAGCGCGCGCTGCGCCACGGTGTGCGAGTCAGAACGCAATTCGAGTTACTGGCAGATTTCAATTTCACACGCGCTCCGGCAGCGCGGCACGGGACGGCAGAGGAGTATCAAGCGATGACTTTCCTGGATTACGTGGTGGCCTTCTTCAAGGAAGGCGGACCCTTCCTGTACATGCTCGCCGCGATCTTCGTGGTCGGCGTGTCAATCGCCATCGAGCGATTCATCTACCTGACCAAGGAGACGACGCTGAATCGCCGCGTGTGGTCGCAGGTCGCGCCGCTGATCAGCCAGGGCAACTTCCGCCAGGTGATCTCGATCACCCAGAAGTCGAGCGCCGCGCTCGCCACCGCGCTCAACTACGGCATCGCCCGTCTCGCCAGCGCGCGTCGTCGCGATGACGTCGAGAAGGCGATGGACGAGAGCCTGCTGGAAATCATTCCGAAGCTCGAAAAGCGCACTCACTATCTTTCGGCGCTCGCCAACATCGGCATGCTCACGGGTCTGCTCGGTACGGTCATCGGCCTGATCGCGGCCTTCGCCTCGATCGCCACCGCGAACCCGGCCGAGAAGGCCAATCTGCTTGCCGCCAGCATTTCGGTCGCCATGAACAACACCGCTTCCGGTCTGTTCGTCGCCATCACGCTGCTGCTCGCGCACATGTTCCTCGAAGCCAAGACCACCAAGCTGATCGACAGCCTGGAGATCGCCAACGTCAAGTTCCTGAATTCCGTCGTCGAACGTCGCACCGATGCCGAAGTGGATGACGCGCCGGTTCCGACGCCGCGCGGCCGCGCGGCGCACGGTTAAGCATCGACCAAGCAAGACGCTACGGAGACGGCCATGGCGCAGTCGAAAGTCGCGGGGCGCGTGCGGCGCAATCACGCGCGCTACCGCGGGCGACATGACATCAATGTCGTGCCGATGATCGACATGATGATCATCCTGGTGTTCTTCCTGATCTTCACGGCGGTGTTCACCAAGACGAACGTCCTGGAACTGAACCTGCCGGGCGCCGACAGCGCCGTCCCCGATCTGCCGAAGGGATTGAATCTGGAAGTCATCGTGCGCAAGGCCGCCATCGAAGTCGCGGATCGTGGCACGGGCGTGCTGCGTACCGTCCCGCTCGCGGGCGAGAAGTACGATCTGAAAAGCCTGTCGGAATACCTGCAGCTCGTGAAATCGAAGTACCCGGACACGCTCAACGCCACGATCCTGCTCGAGCAGGACATCCAGTACGACACGCTCGTGCAGGTGATGGACACGGTGCGCGTGTTCCAGGTGCCGGGCTCGCAGTGGGATCTGGCGGAGCTGTTCCCTGACGTTTCCGTTGGAGATGCGCCGACATGACCCCTTATCGCATCAAACGCCATCGCAAGCGCAGTCACGGCGGCGGTGCCGAAGCAGCCGGCCACATGACGCTGGTGCCGTTCATCGACATGCTGATGATCCTGGTGGTCTTCCTGCTCGTGCACACCTCGGATGTCGATGTGTTGCCGAACTCGAAGAACATCTCGATTCCCGAATCGATCTCCGACAAGAAGCCGGAGCCGAGCGTCGTCGTGATGATCACCAAGGACGATCTGCTGGTCGATGGACGCGCCATCGCGAAAGTCGCCGATATCGTCGCCGCACAGGATGCGGTGATCGCGCCGCTCAAGCAGGCGTTGCAGTCGGTGGCGGACTCGGTGCTCGCCGATGCTGCGAAACAGGACATCGCCGATCGCACCGTCACCATTCTCGGCGATCGCCACACGCCTTACGCAGTGCTGCGCAAGGTCATGGCGACGTGCACCGACGCCGATTACGGCAAGGTGTCGCTGGCAGTGGTCGAGCGCGAGCTCAATACGAGCCTCAATTCCAGTCGCACCGCGTCGTTGAGCGCGGCGAATCGCAACTGACGGGGCGCAGCACATGAGCACGGCCATCGCCCCGTTTTATCGTCTCTACGAACTGCCCTGGTCGCCGACCGAGGCGGTCGAGAAGCGCTTCCGCAACATCGTCCGCAATCTGTTCATCGTCTTCGGGTTGCTGGCGCTGCTGATCACGTTCATGCCGACGCCTGACAAGAAGCTGGCGAAGGCACCCGACCTGCCGGATCGCGTGGTGAAGCTGGTGATCGAGAAGAAGATCCCGCCGCCGCCACCGCCGCCGCCGAAGATCGAGCCGAAGGAAACGCCGAAGCCGATCGAGAAGGTCGAGCCCAAGCCGCAGCCGCCGAAACCCGATGCGCGCCAGAAAGCCCAGAACGCGGGCCTGCTGAAACTGCAGGACCAACTCGCCGATCTGCGCGACAACTCGGTGCTCGACAAGGCCGCGATGACCAAGAATCTCTCCGGCAAGGTCGGCGAGACGACCAGCTCGGAACGTTCGCTGATCACCTCGAAAGTGGGGCAGAGCAGCGGCGGCATCAACACGTCGGCGCTGAGCCGCGGCTATGGCAGCGGCGCCGGTTCGCTCACGGGTCACACGACCACGCAGGTCACTTCGTCGACGCTCGCCGCGCAGGCCGATGATGGCGTGAAGCGCGGTGCCGGCAGCACCAAGGCTGCCCGCAGCCGCGAAGAGATCGAACTCATCTTCGACCGCAACAAGGGCGCGATCTACGCGCTCTACAGCCGCGCGCTGCGCGACAAGCCGGACCTGAAAGGCAAGGTCGTGCTGGAGCTGACGATTGCGTCGAGCGGCGAGATTACGCAGTGCCGCGTCGTTTCCAGCGAGCTGAACGATCCGGATCTGGAGCGCAAGCTCGTGGCCCGCGTGAAGTCGTTCCGGTTCGAGGCACGCGACGTCGAGACGATCACGACGACGAAGCCGATCGACTTCTTCCCGGCGTAGGGGGTTCTTCCTCTTCCTGTGGGGCCGGCTTTAGCCGGCTTCTTCTGTAGGTCAGGCTTCGGTCTGACTCCAAGAAGGCCGGCTGTGACCGAAGGGAATCCCGCGGGAAAGCCGGCCCCACAGCGAAAGCCGTCCGTCGCTGTCCTGCCGCCGTTCCTCGCCCCATCTTGCGTTCCTTGCCCCGCCGCCCCGATCATCGCGGCCAAGGGAGGCTCGCCATGAACATCGATTCGGAAATCCGCCACTTCGTCGATCTGTCGTCGATCGACAAGGCGCGCTTTCTCTCGCGCTTCATGTACGAGCTGACGCTGGAAGCGCGCAACTTCTACAGCCCCGGCGGCAACCAGGACATCGACGCCAACAAGCTGCGCTTCATCAACGAAATCCAGCATCGCCTGACGCGTTTCCTGGAGCAGGTCCTGATCGACGATCCCGCACGCCCCACCGACGAATCCATGCTCCGCCTGCTGCTCGCGCCCCGCAGCGAGAAGACCATCGAGGCGCTGGTGCATGGCGCCTATACGCGGACGATCCAGGCGGTCGGATAAGCAAAAGAGAATGGCCGCAAAAAGGCGCAAAGATCTCAAATGATGAGAAAGGACAACGCAGGGCCTCCTCTCTTGCTTTGAGACCTTTGCGCTTTTTTTGCGGCCATTCTTCTCCGCGTTCCCATCTACTGCGTTCCTGCCTGCTTCTGCGTATCCCCCATCGTGTCCTGCTCGAACAGCTGTTCGAGTTCGCGGGCGGCCTGCTGGGCCGACTGGATGAGTTTCTGTTCGTCGTCGCGGGCGTCGCGCTGCAGTTGCAGGGCGCGCTGGTCGTGCTTGTCGAATCGTTCGATGCTTTCGACGGCTTCGGCGTGCGGCATGCCCAGCGCTTCCAGCGCGTGCCGTGCCATGTCGAGACTCGACAGGTACGTCTCGCGAACGACGTAGCGCACGCCGAGGTCCATCAGCCGGATCGCGTGCTGGCGATTGCGGGCACGCGCCAGCAGTTTCAGGTGGGGAAAGTGCTTGCGGACGATCTCGGCCGTGCGCACCGACAGATCGATGTCGTCCATCGCGAGCACCAGCACTTCGGCGCGCGCGGCGCCGGCGGCGGCGAGCACGTCGCGTCGCGATGCGTCGCCGTAATAGACCTTGTTGCCGAAGCGGCGCACGAAGTCCACCTGCGCCACGTCGGATTCGAGTGCGGTGAAACGGATGCGGCGCATGCGCAGTACGCGGCCGATGATCTGACCGAAACGGCCGAAGCCGGCGACGATGACCTGGCTGTTGTCGCTTTCGATGCGGTCGAAGTCGCGGACACCGGTCTTCTGCATGCGCGGCTCGATGGCCGAGAGCAGCATCATCAACAGGGGGCTGGCGATCATGGAGATGGTGACGACGATCACCAGCGTATCGGCCAGCGACTGATCGATGAGACCCTCGCTGACGCCCAGCGAGAACAGTACGAAGCCGAACTCGCCGGCCTGCGCGAGCGAGAACGCCATGCCGCGCGACTCCGCGCTGCTGTGGCCGCTCAGGCGGCCGATGATCCAGGCCAGGGCGAACTTGAGACCGATCAGCGCCAGCACCAGCCCGGCGATGCGCAGCGGATGATCCAGCAGTGCGCCGAGATTCGCCGTCATGCCGACGGAGACGAAGAACAGTCCGAGCAGCAGGCCCTTGAAGGGATCGATGTCGGCTTCGAGTTCGTGGCGATACTCGCTCTCTGCCAGCAGCACGCCGGCGACGAATGCGCCGAGCGCCATCGACAGGTCGACGGCGTGAAACAGCAGGCTGACGCCGATCACCACCAGCAGCGCGGCTGCGGTGAACGCTTCCTTCGAGCGTGTTTCCGCAACGATGCGCAGGACCGGGCGCAGCAGGTAACGGCCGCCGAAGACGAACAGCAGCAGCACGGCGATGGCCTTGCCCGTGGCGAGCAGCGTGTCCTGCAGCGACTGCGCGACGCGGCTGTGGGCCAGCAGCGGCATCACCGCCAGCATCGGCATGACGGCGATGTCCTGGAACAGCAGCACGCCGAACGAGGCGCGCCCATGCTGGGTGTTGAGTTCGTGCCGTTCCGCGAGCAGTTGCAGAACCAGCGGCGTCGATGACAGCGACAGCGCGAATCCCACGACCAGCGCCGCATCGGGCGCGAGCCCGCACAGCCAGCCGATGGCGCCGAAGATCAGGGTAGTGACCAGCACCTGCGTCAGGCCGAGACCGAAGACGGCCTTGCGCATTGCCCGAAGGCGCGTGGGCTGCAGCTCCAGTCCGATGACGAACAGCAGCATCACCACGCCGAACTCGGCGAAGTGCAGGATGTTCTCGCCGTCCTGGATCAGTCGCATACCCCACGGCCCCAGCACGATTCCCGCGAGCAGGTAGCCGAGCACCGATCCGAGCCCCAACCTGCGACACAGCGGTACGGCGATCACGGTGGCGGCAAGAAAGATGGCCGCGTAGGCAAGCAGACTCATGGAATGTGACCTCCGTCGCTACCGCCGGCGGGTGCAGGGAATGCCGGGTGTGCACAGGCATCGTAACAAGCTCAATGCGCTGGCGGATGCGCGGCCAATCAGGGCTGGCCTCATGGCTGGCGTTCGACCCGGTGCCGATCATGCCGCAGAACTTTCGGCAGCTGCCGAGTGCCTGGAATCCTTCGATGATCCTGTCAGCCGACCAACGTCCTGAACTCACGATCGATGCGCGCGATCGCATCGCGTCGGTGAACGGCGCGTGGGTGGATGCCACGAGCTGCGACAGTCTGCGCGATCAATGCCTGGATGCGGCGATCGATCGTCCGCTGTGGGATTTCATTCAGGGGGCGCAGGTGCGTCAGCTCTGGGAAATCCTCTTCGAGCGCGTCCGCGCCGTCGGCGCGCCGATCTTCATTCCGATGCGCGCGGACACCCCGAGCCTGCGACGCGTCTGGGACATCGAGTTGCATCCGCTGCCCGAACGCGGCCTGCAGCTCGTCGCACACTGCGTGTGGACCGAATCGCGCCCGGCACTCGCGCTGCTCGATCCCGCATTCCCGCGCAACGACCTGTCGTTGCCCTACTGTGCGTGGTGCAATCGCATTCAGATCCGCATCGGCGTCTGGGAGGAAGTCGAGGACGCGCAGCTGACGCTGCATCTCGACGTGTCGGAATCGCTGCCGTCCCTGAAACGGATGGCGTGCAACAGCTGCAAGCAGTCGCTGCTGAAGACGTTTCCGGCGCGGGTGGCGTAGGGCCGCGAGCAGCTGGCTGACTGGTCTGCTGGCCGCTGGCCGGAGTGGATTGCTGCCATCGGCAGTCCCGTCATGCGCTGGTAGACTGCGCGCCCCATCGATTGCCCCATTCCGGTCTGGCCAGCAGACCAGCCAACCAGTCGGCCAGCAGCCTTTCTCCCCATGCCCCGCCACGACCTGACTTTCCCCGCCAAGGACGCCGAACTGCGCGAAGACGTCCACACGCTCGGCGCGCTCGTCGGCGAAGTGATCCGCGAGCAGGGCGGCGAGGAATTGTTCGCTGCGGTCGAGCAGGCCCGGCAGGCGGCCATCGCGCAGCGCGAGGGCGATGCCGGAGGCGCGGTGGAACTCGTCGTCTGCACGCGCGACGTGACCCCGGCGCTGGCGCGCGACCTGGTGCGTGCGTTCTCGACCTGGTTCGACGTGGTGAACATGGCCGAGAAGGTGCATCGCATCCGCCGGCGTCGCCAGTACATGAACGAAGGCAAGTCGCAGCCCGGCGGCATCGAGGACGCGCTGTTCGCGCTCAAGGAGCAAGGGCTGCAGCTCGCCGATATCCGCAGGCTGATGCTCGAGCTGTGGATCGAGCCGGTGCTCACGGCGCATCCCACGGAATCGACACGTCGCACGATCCTGCGCAAGCAGCAGAAGGTCGCGCAGTTGCTGCTCGGACGCATCGGCCTCGCCTCGGGAGATGCGGAAACCCAGCGCCTCTGGGAACGCATCCGCACCGAGATCACCTCGGGCTGGCAGACCGCCGACAATTCGCGCGAACGGCTCACGGTCGCCGACGAACGCGAGCACGTGCTGTTCTTCCTGGTCGAAGTGCTGTTCCAGATCGTGCCGGTCTTCTACGAGGAAATTTCCGCCGCGCTGGTCAAGGTCTACGGGCCGGAGGCGCAGCAACTGGAGCTGCCGGAAATCCTGCGCTTCGGCTCCTGGGTCGGCGGCGACATGGACGGCAATCCGGACGTCCACGCGAAGACCATTCGCGAAACGATCGCCCGTCATCAGCAGCTCATCGTCAACAGCTACTTCCTCGAATGCCAGGGACTGGCCGAATCGCTGTCGCAGAGCGCGACCCGCATCGGCATTTCGCCGCAGCTGCAGGCGCGCATCGAGCAATACCAGACGCTGCTGTCGGCATCGCACACGCTGTCGCCGGCGCGGCACGATCGCATGCCGTATCGCGTGTTTCTCGGGCAGGTCATGGAACGCCTGCGCGCGACGTACGAAGGCCGGCAGGCGCAGTACGAATCGGCGGCGCATTTCCTCGCCGACCTGAATCTGATTCACGACAGCCTGATGGCGCACAAGGGTGCGCATGCCGGTGCCTTCCCGGTCAGCCGGCTGATCCGTCGCGTGCGCACCTTCGGCTTTCATCTCGCGACGCTCGACATCCGCCAGAGTTCGGCCGTGCATCGCGGCGTCGTCGGCCAGGGGTTCGGCGATGCCGACTGGCGCAATCGCAGCGTCGACGATCGCATCGCGCGGTTGCGGGTGGCGCTGGAGCGCGACGAGAGTCCGAGCGCGCTGCTCGATGCGACCGGCAAGCGCAGCCTGTGGGTGTTCGAAGCGCTGGCGCACTGTCGTCATCGCAACGGTCCGGATTCGATCGGGCCGTACGTCGTCAGCAGTACGCGCGGCGTGGACGACATGCTGTCGGTGCTGCTGCTGGCGCGCTGGGCCGACACCGCCGACCGGCGTTCGGGCGACGTGCCGGTCGACGTCGCGCCCCTGTTCGAGTCCGCCGAAGCGCTGTCGCGCTGCGGCGAGTTGATGCGCCAGCTGCTGAACGAGCCGCTGTATCGCCGGCATCTGCTGGGTCGCGGCAACCACCAGTACGTGATGGTCGGCTACTCGGCGAGCAACAAGGACGTCGGTGTCGCCATGTCGCGCTGGCTGGTGCGCAATGCGCAGGAAGCGGCGATGGCCGCAGCAGCCGATGCCGGCATCGATCTCACGCTCGTGCACGGCCAGGGCGGCAGTTTCGGACGCGGCGGCGGCCGCGCCGAAATCCTGGTGCGCAGCGCGCCGCAGGGCGCGAATCGCGGGCGGCTGCGCCTCACGGAAGCAGGCGAACTGATCCACGAAAAGTACGGGTTGCGCCCCATCGCGCTGCGCGTGTTCGAACAGGCATTCCACTCGCTCGCGCTGGCGGCGGGCGGAGCGATGCCGAAGGAAGAAGTTCGACCCGGCTGGTCCGCGGCGATGGAAGTGGTGGCCGGCGAAAGCGAGCGTGCCTGGCGCGCGATGATTTTCGACGATCCCGAGTTCTACGATTTCTTCCGGCAGCTGGCGCCCGTCGACGTCATCGAGCGCATGCAGATCGGCTCGCGACCGACGACCCGCAGCGAACGAGCGGCGGGCGTCGCTGCGCTGCGCTCCATTCCGTGGACCTATGCCTGGTCGCAATGCCGCTACATGGTGCCGGGCTGGTTCGGGATGGGCACCGCGCTGTCGGTGGCGGGCCAGAAGCTCGGCGACGACGTGCTGCGGGAGATGGATCAACGCTGGTTCTTTTTCCAGAACCTGCTCGACGATGTCGAACTGGCGCTGGCGCGGGCCGATCTGAAGATCGCCTCGCACTACGATGAACTCGTCGAACCGCGCTACGCGCGGTTCATCCAGACCATCCGTGCCGAATACGAGCTGACGCGCCAGCGCGTCATGGAACTGCGCGGGCTCAAGCATCTGCTGGAACAGGAGCCGACCATCCAGCGGTCGATCCGGCTGCGTAGCCCCTACATCGATCCGATGCACATGCTGCAGGTCGATCTGCTGCGGCGCTGGCGTGCCGGCGGGCGCGAAGACAGGGAAATGCTGGCGGCGCTGCTGTCGTCCATTACCGGCATCAGCCAGGGATTGCAGGGTGCCTAGGCCAGGCAGCCTGCAGCGGTGTCATCCGGCTTCCAGTTTCTGCAGATGCGGCAGCAGCCAGCCGACGATCATGTCGAGACTGGTCTGCTGATTCTCACCCACCAGATCCGGGCGCTCCTGCAACAGGCGATACGCAAATGCCACCACGTCCGTCGCGTGTCGACGGCGTGACTCCGGCAGTTGCAGCCACTGTTCCAGTACGCGCTTTTTTTCGTCGAGCTGTGCCATTGCCCCTCCCAGCTCAGCCCCGAATTGCGCGCGCGGAAAATATCAGCGTCGCAATCGTCATGCACTCGATTTTTTCAGTGGTTGTCATTGCAACGAAGGTGGCTCCGGAAAAGATTCGTTCATGTTTCCCGTCGGTCTAGTTCAAACAAGCAGATAGCGAAGCGTCGCCGCGGCGCGGTGCGTGTCCGTCGACGGGTCGTTGCGATCGGGTAACACCCGGCGTGCGATGTGCGGACGCCGGAGTGCGCATCGCCTGCGCGAGGATTCCAATCGATGCGAGCTGAAGGCGCGGTGAATCGCGGCGCGTCCGCGGTAAATACGGATCTGGCATTGCGTGCCGATTGGCGTCTCATTCGCCCTGTTGCACGAGGTTGATCGAGGCGACGGGGACGAATGCCTGCGTTGCCGACTCATCGGTCCGCCGTCGATCGATTGCCGGCGGGTGAATCGGACGCGTTTTTCCCTGAATTGCAGCGATGTCACTCCCAATGATCGTTGCGATGCGGCAGAATGCGCGTCCCCGCTGACCTGCCATCCCGTGAGATCTGCTTGAAAAAGCGTACCCAGAAGAAAGTGAAGCCCGCTTCGGCCCTCCGTGCGGCCTGCCCGTGGCTGACGCTGTCCCGCAACGGTGCAAACCTGCACACCGAAGATTTTCTGACGTTCCGGCTCACCCGGCTGTCGAACGCCCTGCGCAACAACATGACCAAGCCCTACCTGGAGGAGTTCGACCTGAGCCTCCCGGAATGGCGCCTGCTCGCACTGGTAACCCGTTTTTCACCGCTGCGTTTCTCTGAACTGACCAATCGCAGCAGCATGGACAAGGGGCAGGTGAGCCGCACGCTGCGCGTCATGACGAAGCGCGGCCTGACCAAGACCAAGGTCATCGCCCAGCGCGGTTCGCGCGCGGCGGAAGCCCTGGCCGCCCCCGTCAGCGTATCGATCACACCGAAGGGCAAGGCGCTCTACAAGTCCGTCCTGCCGGTGGCCCAGCGCCGCCAGGCCCAGATGCTCCAGACCCTGAACGAGTCAGAACGACTCGCGCTGTTCACGACGCTCGACAAGCTTTTCGCCGTCATCGGCGACCCGGACGCCAGCCAGGGCGACGTGTAAGACAGAGAATCAATAGCCGCAAAAAAGCGCAAAGAACACAAAAGGAAATCCTTCTTCTATTTGTGGTCTTTGCGCCTTTTTGCGGCCATTTTCCGTTTTCCTACGGCCTCAGTAATTCCGCCGCCTCCCCAAAACGTGAGCGGATCGCCGCATTCACCGTATTGAGCAGCAGGCAGGCGATGGTCATCGGACCGACGCCGCCGGGCACGGGCGTGATCGCGCCGGCGCGGTTCACAGCGGCGGCGAAGTCCACGTCCCCCACCAGTTTCGATTTGCCGCTGCCGTCGTCGATGCGGTTGATGCCGACGTCGATGACGATCGCGCCCTGACGGATCCAGTCTCCCGCAATCGCCTTCGGCCGGCCGATCGCCGCGACCAGGATTTCCGCTTCCCCGCACAACGCCGGCAGATCGCGCGTGCGCGAATGCGCGATCGTCACCGTGCAATCGTTCTGCAGCAGCAGCTGCGCCATCGGCTTGCCGACGATGTTGGAGCGTCCGATGACCAGCGCGCGTTTGCCGCGCAGGTCCGGCAGTACCTGGCGGATCAGGATCAGGCTGCCGAGCGGCGTGCAGGGGACGGTCGCCTCTTCGCCGAGCGCCAGCCGGCCGACATTGACCGCATGGAATCCATCGACGTCCTTGGCCGGATCAATCGCGGCCAGCACGACGGCGCTGTCGACGCCGGCCGGCAGCGGCAGCTGCACCAGAATGCCGTGCACGTCCGGATCGGCGTTCAGCCGTTGCACCAGCTGCAGCAGTTCTGCGGTGGTCGCGGTCGCCGGCAGTCGATGATCGAAATGCCGGAGGCCGGCCTCTTCGGCCTGCTTCGTCTTGCTGGCGACATAGACCTTGCTGGCGGGGTCCTCGCCGACCAGCACCACGGCAAGGCCGGGTAGGAGCCCTCGAGTGCGCAGTTCTGCGGTGCGTTCGGCAACACGCTGACGGAGGCGTTCGGCGGCAGCGCGGCCGTCAATGATCGTTGCGCTCAATTCGATTCCTCGGGTCCGTGAAAGCGGGCCGCTATTCTGAGGGGATCGCGCGCGATTTGCGACGCGAGGGAAGTCTCAGCGCAGGCTGAGGCTCATGTGGGCCTCGCTGGTCGATCGGCCGTTCACGCGCAGCGCGTCCGGCTCGACACCCCACACGCGAAAGCCCATCCGTTCATACAGCCGCCGCGCCCCCGGTGTCGTCTCGTTGACCGAGAGTCGCAGCGACGCGATTGCAGGAATCGTGCGTGCGTGTGCAATGGCGGCCTCGAGGAGCTGCGCCGCCACGCCCTGGCCGCGCGCCGACGGCGTGACGAAAACGCCCCAGATCATGGCGATGTGAGCGGTCTTGATCTTCGGTAGACGCTGCATGCCGAGCATGCCGAGCAATGCTTCATCGAACGCACCGAAGACCCTCGCCTGCGATTCGCCCAGTTGCCTGCCCACCGCCTCCGGCGAGGAATAAGCATCGTCTTCCGGACTGGAGGCGAAGGAGAAGGGCGAATCGAGCAGCGCAGCGCGGCGCAGATGGAACAGGGATTCGCCATCGTCGGGCGTCAGGAGTCGGACGTGTGTCGGCGGCATATTCGGTCAAGTGTAGCCAACTGCAGGCTGGCTCGAACGGGCCGCGACCAGCCGCTTCATGGCATCGGCACGGGCCCATGAGTCCTGCATCTGCATCTGTGACGCAGTGAGCATTTTCCGCCGGGCCTCCTCGCCGGAAGGCCGCGTCTCTGTGAGACGCATCGCTGTTTGAGCCATCCCGCTGCCGGATACTGCCGGCAATCGAGTGCCGGTAATCGACCGATAACAAAAGATACCCATGGAGCTTTCCGGGTCTTCCAAAGAACTCGCCGTGCTGAAGACGTTCTCGCCGTTCGACAACATGCGGCCGGAGAACCTCATGACGCTGGCGCGCCGCATGCGGCGCCTGCAGGCACCGAAGGGCCGCCTGCTGTTCACCGAGGGCGATGAGGAAAAGCAGACCTACTACCTGCTGAGCGGCACCATCGATCTGATGGCCGAGGGTGAGGTGATCGGCACGGTGCGCAGCGGTACGGCGAAGGCGAAAAATCCGCTGGCGCATGCGCTGCCGCGTCCGTACTCGGCGGTCGTGACCTCCGACAAGATCGAATACCTGCACATCGACAGCGAATTTCTCGACGTCGTCGTGACGTGGGATCAGACGGGCAGCTACAAGGTGTCCGAGCTACGCGGGTTCGACGAAGACAGCTCGCCGCCCGCCGACGACTGGATGACGGCGCTGCTGCAGTCGAAGGCCTTTCATCGCATTCCGCCCGCCAACCTGCAGGCCGTGTTCATGCGGCTGCAGCGCGTCGACTATCGGGCCGGCGAAGTCGTGATCAAGCAGGGCGCCGAAGGCGACTGCATCTACATCATCGTCAAGGGCAGCTGCATCGTCACGCGCGAAACGCCGCTCAACAAGGAAGGCATCAAGCTCGCCGAACTGCGCATGGGCGACACCTTCGGCGAAGAAGCGCTGATTTCCGACACCCGCCGTAATGCGACGGTGACGATGGCGAGCGACGGCTGCCTGATGCGCCTGGGCAAGGACGACTTCCGCAAGCTGCTGCACGAGCCGCTGCTGGAATGGGTGGACTACGGCGACGCCCAGCGCGCGGTCGCCGAGGGCGGCCAGTGGATCGATGTGCGCCTGCCGTCGGAATTCGAGCACTATCGCGCGGACGGCGCGATCAACATTCCGCTGTATTCGCTGCGCATGAAAATGGGCGCGCTCGATCGCAATCGTCGCTACATCGTCTGTTGCGATACCGGTCGCCGCAGTTCGGCCTGCGCCTACATCCTGTCCGAGCGCGGCTTCCAGGCCAGCGTGCTGAAAGGCGGGCTGGCGGCGACCGAGGTGGCGAGGAAGTAGAGCCAAGACAGGAGACTCTTCTGTGGGGCCGGCTTCAGCCGGCCTTCTTGCACTTGAAGAGGCCGGCTGAAGCCGGCCCCACAGGAAGAATCCGGCGCTTCAGCCCCTGTGCTTCGCGCGCATCGCCCACTGATGGCGTGCGTGCAATCGCTCGGCCTCGTTGACGGATTCCGGCGGCGCAGCCTTGAGCAATCCCTTCAGCTCGCCATGCGCACCGGCGACTGCCGGATTCAGTTGCAGCAGCGGACGATAACGTTCCAGGAACGCCTCGTTGCGCAGTTCCCCTTCACCCGACAGCAGCCCGCGGATGTGCGCGGCGACGACTGCGTGATCGTATTGCGTCGGCGGCTGGCGCTGCGCCAGCACATGATCGATCTCCGCCGTCAGCGACGACAGCGGCCGCAGCCAGGCCCAGGCGGGATCGTTGACGAGCCGGTCGAGCAGGGCGAGTCCGCCGGGGCCGGTGTCGAACTCGCGCTCGCTCTTCAGGATCAGCGCATACAGCTGCTGCAGCTTGCGGGCGAGCAGTTCGATGTCGGCTTGCGGGGTCGTCATTGCGATCGTCGCTCAAAGATCAGGCAGCGGGATGAACTCTGTTTCTCCGGGAACGGGCCGGAAGCGGTCGGCCTTCCAGTCGGCCTTGGCCTGTTCGATGCGTTCCTGGCTGGAGGACACGAAGTTCCACCAGATGTAGCGCGGTCCGTCGATGCCGGCGCCGCCGAGAAACATGAGTCGCGAGGCACGCGTGGCGGTGACGGTGATGCGATCGCCGGGACGGAACACCAGCAGCTGCGGCGCCGCGAACCGTTCGCGCGCAATCTCGATCTCGCCTTCGGCGACATAGATGGCGCGTTCTTCCTGATCTGCTTCCAGTGGCGCGCTGACGCCGGCCTGCAGCCGGACCTCGGCGTACAGCCATTCCGAAGCCGTACTCACCGGCGAGCGCTGGCCGAAGGCCGATCCGGCGATCACGCGTGCGTGCAATCCCGTGTCTTCGACGGTCGGCAGCTGTTCGGCGGCGAAGCGCTGGAACGTCGGTTCGGTTTCCTCGTGCGCGGTCGGCAGGGCGAGCCAGCTCTGGATGCCGAACAGCGGCGATTGCGATTGCCGGGCCGCGACGGGCGTGCGTTCGGAGTGCGCGATGCCGCGGCCGGCGGTCATCAGGTTCATCGCGCCCGGTGTGATTTCCACGGCGTTGCCTTCGCTGTCGCGGTGCATGAGGCTGCCGGAGAACAGGTAGGTGACGGTCGCAAGGCCAATGTGCGGGTGCGGACGCACGTCGACGCCTTGCCCGGCGGCAAACTGCGCAGGGCCCATCTGATCGAGAAAAATGAAGGGGCCGACCATGTGCCGCTGCCGGCTGGGCAGGGCGCGGCGCACCTCGAAGCCGCCGAGATCGCGGGTCGGCGGGACGATGATCAGGTCGATGGAGGGATTCGCCAGTTCGCTCATGTCGGTTCACTCATGTCAGGGACGGTACAAATCGCGATACGTTTCGCGCAATACGTTTTTCTGGACCTTGCCCATGGTGTTGCGGGGCAGCTCGTCGACGAACAGCACCCGCTTCGGCAGCTTGAAGTTTGCCAGCCGCTGTTCGAGCGCGCGCCGTACCGCGGATTCGTCGAGCTGCGCATCGCGGCGGCCGACCACCACGGCCGTCACGCCCTCGCCGAAATCGGGATGCGGCACGCCGATGACCGCGCTTTCGATGACGCCGGGCAGCGCATCGATTTCCGCTTCGACCTCGATGGGATAGACGTTGTAGCCGCCGGTGATCACCAGATCCTTGCCGCGGCCGACGATGTGTACGTAGCCGTTGCGGTCGATGCGCCCGAGATCGCCGGTGATGAAAAAGCCGTCGCGGCGGAATTCCTGCGCGGTCTTTTCCGGCATCTGCCAGTAGCCGCGAAACACGTTCGGACCGTGCACCTCGATCATGCCGACCGCATCCGCTTCGGTGAGGACCACGCCGGAGTCCGGATCGGCGATGCGCACCTCGACGCCCGGCAGCGTCGGGCCGACCGAACCGGGAAGGCGCTCGCCTGCATACGGGTTCGAAGTGTTCATGAGCGTTTCGCTCATGCCGTAGCGCTCCAGGATGGCGTGGCCCGTGCGCCGGGAGAATTCGCGATGCGTTTCCGGCAGCAGCGGCGCCGATCCGGAAACGAACAGCCGCAGGTTGCGCACCGTGTCGCGATCGAACTCCGGCTGGTCCAGCAGGCGCGTGTAGAACGTCGGCACGCCCATCATCACGGTTGCGTGCGGCAGCTGCTGCACGATGTCGCGGGCGTCGAAGCGCGACAGGAACAGCATCGAGCTGCCTGAGGCGAGCACGGTGTTCACCGCCACGAACAGGCCGTGCACGTGGAAGATCGGCAGTGCATGCAGCAGCACGTCGGACTCGGTGAAGCGCCAGGCATCGGCCAGCGTGACGGCATTGGAGGCGAGATTGCCGCGCGTCACCATGGCGCCCTTGGAACGGCCGGTCGTGCCGGAGGTGTACAGCAGCGCCGCGAGCGCGCTGTGATCGCCGCCGAACGATGGCAAGGCCGCCTCGCTGCTGCGCGACGCCAGCTCCATCAGCGAGCCGTCGCTGGCCGCGCCGAGCGTCAGCAGTCGCGCGGATTTGCCGAGCGAAGCCGCCTGCGCCAGCGTGTCGGGCCGGACGACGGCAACTGCCGGATCGGCATCGCCGAGGAAGTAGTCGAGTTCGGCCAGCGTGTACGCCGTGTTCAGGGGAACGAATGCGGCGCCGAGCTTGAGGCAGGCAATGTAGAGGGCGATGGCCTCGGGCGATTTGTCGATCTGCGCCGCCACGCGATCACCCGTGACGACGCGCTGCGATTGCAGCGCCCGCGCGATCCGGTTGGCGAGCTGGTCGAACTGCGCGTAGGTCAGCGTGCGGCCGTCGCCGGTGCGCAGCAGGAGTCGGGCAGGGTCGCGACGAAGCACGGCATCGAGCCAGTGCAAGGGATCGCGGGGGGAAGGAGGTATCGGTGTCACTGCTGGACTTTCTCTTCTGTGGGGCCGGCTTCAGCCGGCCGCGACAGTCGAGCATAACCACCAGCGCAGGCCGGCTAAAGCCGGCCCCACAGAAGAAAGAGCTAGCGCTTCGGCAGCGACCCGTCCCAGTCGCCCACGTACCGCACGCCGCTGGAGGCGCGCTTTTCCTCGTACATGTCGGCATCGGCGCGCGCGATCAGGTCTTCGATGGACTCGTCCGACGTCACGTCGACCAGCGTCGTGCCGATGCTCACGTCCAGCGTATAGGGCCGGCCGGGAACCGCGTTGATGAGCGACAGCTCGCCGCGCAGGCGTTCGCGCAGCACGCTCGTGTCCTGCTGCACGTGAGCCAGCGCGACGAACTCGTCGCCGCCGAGGCGCGCGACGATGTCGGCTTCGCGGAAGGTCCGTCGCAGCACGTCGGCCGTTTCGCGCAGCGCCTGATCGCCGATCAGGTGACCGAGCGTGTCGTTGATCTGCTTGAGGCCGTTCAGATCGACGAAGAACAGGCCGAGGACATGCCGCTCGCGGCGGGCGACCTTGAGCGCCTGCCCGGCCAGTTCGAAGAAGCCGCGGCGGTTGCGCAGCCGGGTCAGCTCATCGACGAGCGACAGGCTCGTCAGCAGGTCTGCGTTGCGACGCAGGGCTTCCTCGCGTTCGCGCGTCGCGATTTCGGCGCGATGCTTGTGGATCGCCACTTCGATGGAGCAGCGCAGTTCGACTTCCTGGAAGGGCTTCACCAGGTAGCCGAGCGGACCGGTCCTGACGGCCCGTTCGAGCGTTTCGACGTCGCGATGGCCGGTCAGGAAAATGACCGGAACGTGGCCGCGCTCCTGGATCATCTGCGCCGCCTGGATGCCGTCGATCTCGCCGCGCAGCCCGACGTCCATGATGATCAGCCGCGGCCGCAGTTCCTCGGCCATGCACACCGCCTGTACGCCTTCGCTGGCCACGCCGGCGACGCGATAGCCGAGTCGGGTGATGGTCTCGAGCAGGTCCTGCGCGACGATGCCTTCGTCTTCGACCACGAGGATCGAGATATCGGACGCGGCTACGCCGGCTCCGGTGCCGTCATTTGCGTCGCGATTATGTCCATCCGGCGCGGGCCGGGAGCCGTACGGGTCAGTCATCGATTGAAATTCGTCGCAACAATGTCTGCAGGGACCGAATCCGACACGGACCCGTAACGCCTGAAGCAGCGGCATGGTTGCGTCGGTGCGTGAGCTAAGTAGCTCACGCGGCGGCAGACTGCATCGTCGTTGATACGGATGCGGCGACCGACTTCGCCGGTACGGAGCGATAACCCGCCGGAACTACGTTGCAGCGCATTGGTTAATGGCTGGTGCCCGAGCGCTGCCTTCGCTCTCAGGGAGTGCCTCATGTCATTGAAGGGTGCGGCGCGCGTATTGCGGGAAAACACTGCAAATCGGCGAGGGCGGCGCTGCGTGGGGCGCTGTCGTCCTGCAGCGTCGCCGGTTATGAACTCATGCCCGCGCCGCCGCTGTGCCGCGGCGCGAGTCGTCGGACAGCCGAAATCGCGTTTCGGGCCGCGACGAGGTTCCCTTACAATCCCGGCGCCGCAACCGGCTGATTCCGGCGTTTTCCGCTCTCAACGAACCTTCGAATGACGAACCCAAGCAAGCGCGCATTGATCTGTGGCTCGGTCGCCTTCGACACCATCATGGTGTTCCAGGATCGATTCAGGAATCACATCCTGCCCGACAAGATCCACATGCTGAACGTGTCGTTCCTCGTCCCGCAGATGCGCCGCGAGTTCGGCGGCTGCGCCGGCAACATCGCCTACAACCTCAAGCTGCTCGGCGACGTCGGTCTGCCGATGGCGACGGTGGGCAAGGACTTCGGCCTGTACGGCGACTGGATGAAGCAGACCGGCGTGCCGACCGATCACATCACCGTCATCGAGAGCGAGCACACGGCGCAGGGCTTCGTGACCACCGATCTCGACGACAACCAGATCTGGGCGTTTCATCCCGGTGCGATGCAGCTGTCGCACGAGAACCAGGTCGCGCAGGCGAAGGACATCGCGATCGGCATCGTCGCGCCGGATGGCCGCGAGGGCATGATCCAGCATGCGGCGCAGTTCGCAGCCGCGGGCATCCCGTTCATTTTCGATCCCGGCCAGGGCCTGCCGCTGTTCAGCGGCGACGACCTGCGCGCCTTCATCAAGCAGGCCACGTGGGTCGCGGTGAACGACTACGAATGGCAGCTCGTGCAGGAGAAGGCGAAGCTCTCCGCCAGCGACATCGCCGGCCAGGTGCAAGCGCTGATCGTCACGCGCGGCGCCGAAGGCTCGGTGATTTATACGAAGGGCCGCGAGATCGTCATCCCGACCGCGAAGCCCTCGCAGGTCGTCGATCCCACCGGTTGCGGCGATGCCTATCGCGCCGGCCTGCTGCACGGCCTGCTGCACGGGCTCGACTGGGAAACCACGGGCCGCATTGCTTCGTTGCTGGGGGCGATCAAGATCGAATCGCGCGGCACGCAGAATCACAGCTTCAGCCGGGCCGAGTTCGAGCAGCGCTATCAGGCGAGCTTCGGTAGGGGTCTCTCGTTGGGAAAGTAATGGAGAATGGCCGCAAAAAGGCGCAAAACACACAAGGGTAAGAAAATCCTTTTTTGCGATCCTTTGTGCTTTTTTGCGGCTATTCGATTCTTCGATCTTTATCAGGAACAGATATGAGCAGCAGTTTCTTGTTTACCTCCGAATCGGTTTCCGAAGGCCATCCGGACAAGGTCGCCGACCAGATTTCCGACGGCATCCTCGACGCCATCCTGGCGCAGGACAAGTACTCGCGCGTCGCCGCCGAAACGCTGTGCAACACCGGCCTGGTCGTGCTCGCGGGCGAGATCACGTCGAATGCCGTGGTCGACTACCAGTCGGTCGCGCGCGAAACCATCAAGCGCATCGGCTACGACAACACCGACTACGGCATCGACTACAAGGGCTGCTCGGTGCTGGTCGCCTACGACAAGCAGTCGCCGGACATCGCGCAGGGCGTCGATGAAGGTCGTGGCCTGAATCTCGACATGGGTGCCGGCGACCAGGGCCTGATGTTCGGTTACGCCTGCGATGAAACGCCGGAGCTGATGCCGCTGGCGATCCATCTGTCGCATCGGCTGGTCGAACGCCAGGCGCAGCTGCGCAAGTCGGGCAAGCTCAACTGGCTGCGTCCGGACGCGAAGTCGCAGGTCACCATCAAGTACGTCGATGGCCGGCCGAAGGAGATCGACACCGTCGTGCTCTCGACCCAGCATCACCCGGAAATCGAACACGGCCCGCTCGCGGAAGCCGTGATCGAAGAGATCGTGAAGCCGGTGCTGCCGCGGGACATGATCGGCAAGAAGATCAACTACCTGATCAACCCGACCGGCCGTTTCGTGGTCGGCGGTCCGCAGGGCGACTGCGGCCTGACGGGTCGCAAGATCATCGTCGATACCTACGGCGGCGCGGCTCCTCACGGCGGCGGCGCGTTCTCCGGCAAGGATCCGTCGAAGGTCGATCGCTCGGCAGCCTATGCCGCGCGCTACGTCGCCAAGAACATCGTCGCTTCCGGTCTTGCGACCAAGGCGCAGGTGCAGGTGTCGTACGCCATCGGCGTCGCGCGCCCCACCAGCATCATGGTGACCACCTTCGGCACCGGCAAAGTGTCCGACGAGAAGCTGGAAGAGCTGGTCGCCAAGCACTTCGACCTGCGTCCGAAGGGCATCATCCAGATGCTCGACCTGCTGCGTCCGATCTATCAGAAGACTGCGGCGTACGGCCACTTCGGCCGCAACGAGCCGGAATTCTCCTGGGAGAAGACGGACAAGGCCGAGGCGCTGGCGGCGGATGCGGGCGTGAAGCTCGCAGCCAACGGCTGACGGCGTCCGGGTTTCTTTTTTTTGTGGGGCCGGCTTCAGCCGGCCTCTTCGGAGTCAGGCTAAAGCCTGACCTACACGCTTGCCGAGGGGCGCTGCAGCAGAGTCGATCTGCCAGGCTCGGCGGGCTGCCTTCAACGGCAACGGCGCCCTGACGTTCAACTGGAGATTCGAGAAATGAGCGCAGTCGTCAAACCTGCTTCCGGCGATTTCCACGTCGCCGATCTGTCGCTGGCCTCATGGGGCCGCAAGGAAATCCTGATCGCCGAAACCGAAATGCCGGGCCTGATGGCGATCCGCGAGGAATTCGCCAGGAGCCAGCCGCTGAAGGGCGCGCGCATCACCGGCTCGCTGCACATGACCATCCAGACCGCGGTGCTGATCGAGACGCTGCAGGCACTCGGCGCCGACGTGCGCTGGGCCTCGTGCAACGTGTTCTCGACGCAGGATCACGCCGCCGCGGCGATTGCCGAGCGCGGCACCGCCGTGTTCGCCTTCAAGGGCGAATCGCTGGACGACTACTGGGAATTCACCCACCGCATCTTCGAATGGCCGGACAACGGCTACTCGAACATGATCCTGGACGACGGCGGCGATGCGACGCTGCTGTTGCATCTGGGCACGCGCGCCGAATCCGACATCGGCGTGCTGGCGAAGCCGGGCAGCGAAGAAGAGATCTGCCTCTTCAACTCGATCAAGCGTTATCTCAAGAAAGATCCGAAGTGGTATTCGACCCGCCTGAAGCAGATCAAGGGCGTGTCGGAAGAAACCACCACCGGCGTGAAGCGTCTCTACCAGATGGCGAAGGAAGGCAAGCTCGCGTTCCCGGCCATCAACGTCAACGACTCGGTCACCAAGAGCAAGTTCGACAACCTCTACGGCTGTCGCGAATCGCTGCTCGACGGCATCAAGCGCGCGACCGACGTCATGATCGCCGGCAAGGTCGCGATCGTTGCCGGCTACGGCGACGTGGGCAAGGGTTCGGCCCAGGCGCTGCGTTCGCTCTCCGCCCAGGTATGGATCACGGAAATCGATCCGATCTGTGCGCTGCAGGCCGCGATGGAAGGCTACCGCGTCGTGACGATGGAAGAGGCCGCCGACAAGGGCGACATCTTCGTCACCACCACCGGCAACTTCCATGTGATCACGCACGATCACATGAAGAAGATGAAGAACAACGCCATCGTCTGCAACATCGGCCACTTCGACAACGAGATCGATGTCGCGTCGCTGAAGCAGTACACCTGGGAAAACATCAAGCCCCAGGTCGATCACATCATTTTCCCTGACGGCAAGCGCATCATCCTGCTGGCGGAAGGTCGTCTGGTGAACCTGGGCTGCGCCACGGGTCATCCCTCGTACGTGATGAGCTCGTCGTTCGCGAACCAGACGCTGGCGCAGATCGAGCTGTACGCCAACACGGCGAAATACCCGATCGGCGTCTACGTGCTGCCGAAGCATCTCGACGAGAAGGTCGCGCGTCTGCAGCTCGCCAAGCTCGGCGTGAAGCTGACCGAGCTCACCGACGAGCAGGCGCAGTACATCGGCGTGGCGAAGGAAGGCCCGTACAAGCCGGATCACTACCGGTATTGATCGCCTCGCCGTCGCGCGTGACGGCGACAGGGGCTAGATGGTGAAATAAGCGGCCGGATCCGACAGGGTCCGGCCGTTTTCGTTTCACCTGACGATCGAGTGACCCATGTCCGACGGTTCCCTGCCCGGCACGCCTGTCTCCGCCACGCAATCTGCTGCGGAGCGCCAGCCTGGCGCAGGGAAGTCTCCCAGCATCGTCCTGACCCTCTCCTGCCCGGATACCACGGGCATCGTGGCAGCGGTCGCGGGCTTTCTCGCCGCCAACAACTGCCTCATCACCGAGGCGCAGCACTTCGACGATCCGTACACGGTGAAGTCGTTCATGCGCACCGTGTTTCACCCGAACGGGCAGGGCACGCCATCGCTGGCCGATCTCGACAAGGAGTTCGCCCGCACCGTCGGCGCGCGCTTCGGCATGGCGTACGAGTTCAACGAAGTGAAGCGCAAGTGCCGCGCGGTGCTGGCCGTGTCGAAACACGGTCACTGCCTCAACAGCATGCTGCATCGCTACAGCACCGGCACCCTGCCGATCGAGGTCGTCGCCGTGGTGTCGAATCATCAGGACATGCGCAGCCTGACCGAATGGCACGGCATTCCGTTCCACTACTTTCCGGTGATCGACGGGCGCAAGGCCGATCAGGAAAAGCGTCTGTTCGAACTGTTCGAGAAGACCGACGGCGATCTGCTGGTGCTCGCCCGCTACATGCAGATCCTGAGTGCAGAGGCCTGCAAGTACTTCACGGGCCGCGCCATCAACATCCATCATTCCTTCCTGCCGGGCTTCAAGGGCGCGAGGCCCTATCACCAGGCACATGCGCGCGGCGTAAAGCTGATCGGCGCGACGGCCCACTACGTCACGACGGATCTCGACGAAGGCCCGATCATCGAGCAGGAAGTCGCGCGGGTCGATCACACCATGCCCCCGGAAGAGCTGGTGGCGATCGGCGCCGATCTCGAAAGCGTGGTGCTGAACCGTGCAGTGAAGTGGCATGCGGAGCATCGCGTCGTCATCAACGACAGCAAGACAGTGGTGCTGAGATGACCGCCAGGATCATCGATGGCCGGGCCATCGCAGCCAAGCTGCGCGCGGAATACCACGTGCGCGTCGATGAGCTGAAGGCGCGCCACGGCATCACGCCGGGACTCGCCGTCATCCTGGTCGGCGACAGCGCGGCCTCACGCTCCTACGTGAGCGGCAAGATCAAGGCGTGCCGGGAAGCGGGCATCCATTCCGAACTCATCGAGCTGCCGACCAGCGTCGGCGAGGAAGAGCTGCTGGCGAGGATCGACGAACTCAATGTCGATCCGGCCATTCACGGCATCCTGGTGCAGCTGCCGCTGCCGCCGCACATCCGGGTCGCCAGCGTCATCGAGGCGATCTCGGTCGAGAAGGACGTCGACGGCTTCCATCTCTACAACATGGGCGGCCTCGTGACCGGCAGCACCGTGTTCTCGCCCTGCACACCCTACGGCGTGCAGAAGATGCTGGAGCACGAGAACATCCGCATCGAAGGCCAGAACGTCGTCGTGGTCGGCGCGAGCAACATCGTGGGCAAGCCGACGGCGCTGATGCTGATGCAGCAGGAAGCCACCGTCAGCATCTGTCATGTCAAGACGCGCGACCTCGGCCACTACACGCTGCTCGCCGACATTCTCGTCGTCGCCGCGGGCGTGCCCAATCTCATCGTGCCGCAGATCGTGCGCACCGGTGCGGTAGTGATCGATGTCGGATTCAACCGACTGCCGGACGGGCGCATCGTCGGCGATGTCGATTTCGAGGGAGTGAAAGAGAAGGCGTCGTACATCACGCCCGTGCCGGGCGGCGTCGGGCAGCTGACCGTGACCATGCTGCTGCACAACACGATCGTGTCGGCGGAGCGGTTCGCGACCGCGACGACCTCCGGCTTCCGCCGCTGAGCGCCGCTGCACTGTGGGGCCGGCTTCAGCCGGCCTCTTTTCAGAAGTCAGGCTAAAGCCCGCTGTAGGTCAGGCTTTAGCCTGACTCTTGGAGGCCGGCTTCAGCCCAATGGCACTGACTTAAGCGGCCGCATGATGAGGATGCTCGGATCGCGGCACTTGCAGCCAAGGGTATGGATGCGGTCTTCGTTTTCGCGCTCGCGGCTCTTTTCTGCCCGCCCGATGGCCGCATCGGCGTTGAGCGATTGCCAGAAGCAACTGCAGGATGTGATCGGGATGGGCGAGCAGACCGCGATCACGCCAGTGCATCCATAGCTGCAAGGTATGCTTGAAGCTCAGTTGCCGCGGATGACACTGCACTTGCCGTGCGGCGCTGGCCATCAGCATACGGATCAGGTTGTAAGCCAGCAGATAGACCCAGATCTGCTTCTCATTCATCTGCGCGCTCATGCCGCTCAATACCCGCATTCCCAGCACCGCCTTGATGTTGCGCAGATCCAGCTCCACCTGCCAACGCTGCGCATACAGTTCGAACAGCTGTGCTTTCGGCACGGCTCGCGCATCACCCATCGTGCTGACCAGGACCCGGCCCTTCACCCGCGACTCTCGCAGCACCAACTGCTCGGGCAGACTCTCGTACTGCTGCCGGCTCATCCACGGCGGTTGCCGCGGACGCGGCCAACACACCAGATGATCCTCTTTGCCCAGCCGCTCGCCGCGGCGAAAGTCGGCGCGCCGACCTCCCTGCAGCTCACACACCATGTCGACGCCGCGTTCGCGAAGCGCACAGATCACGAAGTAATTGCAGTACAGCGCATCGCCCAGCGCCACATCCCCGGGCTGCAAGGCGGCGTAGAGCTGTCGTAGCAACGCCAACTCGCTGGCGCCTTCCCCGACACAGCCTCCCACCGCCGCATCCAGCACCGCCCCAGTGCTCAGGCAGATCACCCCGACCACCCGCAGCAACGGAAACCCCACCCCCACCGCCTGCAACGAAGACTGCGGGTAGCGTTGCTGCGTGCTGCACGTGTCCGGCGCCGACACCGTCGTGCCATCCAGCAACTTCACCGCTCGACCCTGCCAGCGCCACGCGCACTCGGCCGCTTCACTGAGCATCCGCCCCGTGCCTTGTACCAACGCACTGATCATGGGCTGCGGCAGACGCAGCCGCGCCTTGCAGTAACCGCCCGTGCTCAGGCTGTGACCCTTCAGTCCCTGCGACAGGCGCTGCGCCAGCCAGCCATTCACCGCCTGCTGGCACGACCTATCCGCACTCAAACACTGCCCCAGAAACAGCGACAGCGTGACGGTCGGCGGATACAGCCGCTCGCGATGCTCGGGCAACTGCGACTCCGTCAGCTCCAGCAGCTGCGGCCCGGTCAGCGTGTTGAAGAAATCCACCGCGCCGTGCGTGCTGCGGTAATGCTGGATCTGATGGTGGCGTTGTTTGAGGGCTCTTCGCGTTCTAGCATCCACTTTGGGCGGGCTCCGTTGCGGCAGTTTGTTTGTGTGGTAACAACAATCTACCGGCTGCGTAGCTCGTCCGCTCTTCAGATCAACAACTTAAAGCTCTACTCCACATCTCCAGCTGCTTAAGTCAGTGCCATTGGGCTTCAGCCGGCCCCACAGTAAGAAAAGCCTCAGGACTTCAGAAACGCCATCTTCAACTGCTGCCTGAGCTTCGCGCGCAGCGACGGACTCATCGTCCCCAGCGTCGATTGCAGATTCACCGGAATGTGCGCAACGGGATCTGCGCCGCCACCCCTGAATACATACGTGTCGAACATGGCCTTCCAGTACGCGCGTTCGCCTGGCGGCAGATCCTTCAGTGCCAGCAGTGCCGTGAGGAAGCAGTCATTCGCGCGCTCGAGCCCCGTCGCCGTATCGCCCCACCAGTAATTCACCAGCACGTTGTACGGATCGAGCGACGCGACGTGATGCCACCAGTACTTCGGGATGAACAAGGCGTCGCCCGGTTCGAGGTGCGCGACGCTGGCGTGGCTCAGGGCCTCGCGAAATTTCGGAAAGCGTTCGAGGTCCGGCGCTTCCGGATTCACCAGCGACAGCGGCGGCGGATTGTCGAACGGGCCCACATACAGATTCGCCACCTGCTCCGGCGGAAAAAGCAGGAAGCGCCGTCGACCGGCAAGAACGCATGCGACATTGTGATCCCGATCGTTGTGAGTCTGCGTGCGCAGCGGCCCGCCCACCCAGAGCCGCGGCATTGCCTGGGCAGGCAGCAGCGCCGAGGGATTCTGACGGACGAATTCGGGCAGATGGCTCGGGATCGGCAACATCTGGATCGCGAGGAACGGCGCATTCGGCTGACCGATGAGTTTCTCGATGCGATCGAGAGTCTCGCGAATGCCGCCCTGCCGCTTCGAGAAATTGAACTCGCGCATGTCGGGAGCATAGAAGTACCAGCCGTGGGTGCTGGCGGGTGCTTCCATCACCGGTGCAGGAGCGCCGATATCCATGGCTTTGAGATAGGCATTCATCCGCGCGGGCGATTCGCGCCCGGCAGCCAGCGCCGGCCAGTGATCGATCGTGCCTTTCAGCACTACCGGCATTTCGCCGGCGACTATCGCAGCGAAATCCCGTGCTGCAACCGATTCGCGAACGGCGACGCGCGGCAGGCCATCCAGGTCGGGCATGCGCCCGTCTATCGCGGCCTCGTGCATACGTTCTCAAGATAGAAGTCGTGAGTCGTCTGCTCCTGCACCTTGTCCTTGATGAAGGCGAGGATGCGGCGGAACTCGTGCTTCATCGTTTCGGGCGACGTGCGCTCGATGGCCGGGTCGTAGCTCTCCGGCACGATGCCCTGGCCGATCAGCAACGCCTGCCAGCTCTCCAGGGCGAAGGATTCGTTCTCGTACAGCGGCACTTCGCCGCGCGCACGGAAGGTGTCGATCTTGTGCGTCAACTCGGCGGAACGACCGGCACTGCGCGCCCGGGTCCAGAACGACGATCGCGGATAGCGATTGGTCACGTAGAAGGCCGACTGGAAGTCGCGAAGCCTCTCGAAGGCCTGCCGTGCGATGCGGTTGTACTCCGCGCGCTCCGCGGCGTACTCGCCGCCCGCCGGGAACAGGGAAAGCAGGTGCGCGAGGCCGAGCTGCAAAGCCTGCACATCGACGCCGTGGATCGCATCGAAGGTGCAGGCGGCCGCACCGAGCGCGACACAATTACCTACCCATGCGGTCTGCAGCCTTCCCGGATCGGATGTCGTCACGCTCGCATCGTGCAACGGCAGGCCGGCGATGCCGGAGGCGATCTGCAGCGCTTCCTCGTCGCTGCGCTCGCTGCTCGAATACACCTGAACGACATGCGTGCGCGTGCGGTCCGGGATCAGCGACAGCCAGCCCCCGCTCCATGCGCGCACTTCGGCGTAGGGCGGAATGGAGGAGAACGGCGCCGCGGAAGCCGCGAGCTGGCGATCCGCTGCGAAGTATCCGCGCCAGGTTTCGCGCTTCACGCCGAGGGCGGACATCAGCGGCGCGTCGCTCCCCGCGGCATCGATGAAGAGCTGTCCCTCGATGCGATTGCCGCTGTCTCCCTCGACGGCAGCGATCGAGCGTCCGTCCGCATCGAACACGACGCGCACCGCGCTGGATTCGATCGCCGTGACGCCGCGCCGTATCGCGAGATTCTTCAGCCAGCGCGCATAGCCGCGCGCGGGAAGATGGTAGGCATAGTCGGTGCGGCCGTAGGTTTCGGTGGCGGCATCGGGAATCAGCATCCGGCCGTGCTTCGCCGCCGCGGCCGTCAGCGAGAAATCCTCGAACGCCGCCTGCAGGCCGGAGTGGTGGGCCATGAGCCAGAAGGGCAGGAAGGCCTTCTGATCGATCGGCGCGCCGTACGTCCCGTAGGCGTGAAAGAACGAGGGCGTCGCTTTCGATGCATCGACGAAGTTCTGGCCGAGCGAGAAGACGCCGCCGGTCGCAGCGAGCAGTGCGGCTTCGTCGATCCGCAGCCGGTGATGCAGCGCTTCGAGGGCCGGCTGCGACGCGCAGACGTCGTGCTCGCACAACTGCGACGGCAATTCGACGGCAGTCACTTTCACGCCGTTCGATCCGAGCGCGGATCGAATGACACTGGCCGCGAGCCACAGGGACACATCGCGGCCGACGATCACTACCTGATCGATCTTCGCGGCGGTCATGGGGCGGCGGCGCTCTTCAGCAGGGTTTCCGGGACAGCTTCGCCGCAATACTGCGCAACGAAGTCGCTGTGCGTCGGCATCGCGTCGGCGTTCGAGGCAATCCGCGCATGCAGTTCGCGCAGCCGTGCGTCGAGCTCTTCGAGCGGGAGCGCGTTGGCGAGTACGTCGTGATGGCTGGGCATCAGGCCCTGCCCGAACAGCACGGACAGCCAGCTGTCGCGCGAGAACAGGCCGTCCTTGTAGAACGGCACATGGCCGCGCGATTCGAACAGGCTGATCTTGTGCGCCAGCGAGTCCGGGATCGGCATCGTCCGCACGTGATCCCACAGGGGAACACCGTGATGTTCATTCGCACGATAGTGCAGGATCAGGAAGTCGCGCACGCGTTCGTACTGGATGTCGCTCAGCCGGTTGAACTCGGCGGTGAGGCGCGGATCGATGCGGCCCGCCGATTCCGGCGTCGGCATCAGCCGCAGCAGATCGATCACCGCGGCCTGGATCAGGAAGATGCTGGTCGACTCCAGCGGCTCCAGGAAGCCGCTCGCGAGCCCGATGGCAATGCAGTTGTTCTTCCAGCACTGCACCCGGCGGCCGGCGCTGAATCGCAGCAGCCGCGGCTCGGCGCGGGCAGGGCCATCGAGCGCACCCAGCAGCGTCTCGCGCGCCTGCTCCTCGCCCAGGAACCGGCTCGAGAACACATAGCCGTTGCCGGTTCGATGCTGCAGCGGGATGCGCCAGATCCAGCCGCCGGTCTGTGACGTCGAGCGCGTGTAGGGCGTGAACTCGCCGGCACGCTCGCAAGGCACAGCCAGCGCGCGATCACAGGGAAGCCACTGATTCCAGTCTTCCCACGGCACTTCGAGCGTCGTGCCGAGCAGCAACGAACGAAAGCCCGTGCAATCGACGAAAAGATCGCCTGCAACCTTCTCGCCGGATTTGAGGGTGAGCGTCTCGATGTCGCCGGACTGCGCGTGCAGCCCGATGTGCGCGACCTGTCCCTCGAAGCGACGCACGCCGCGCTGGGTCGCCCAGGTGCGCAGGAAGTTGGCATAGAGACCCGCGTCGAAGTGATACGCGTAGGCGTAGGTCGAGCGGATCGACTTGGTATCGAGATTGGGAAATTCGAAGGCGTTGCGCCGGCACGCCGCGATGGCGTACGAGTACTCCTGGAACGGCGCCACGTCGTGTCCGGCCTGTTTCGCGCGCACCCAGTGATGCTGGAAATCGACGCCGCCCCAGGGCTCGCCGAATACGCCGAACGGATGAATGTAGCGGTCGCCGCTGCGACCCCAGTTCCTGAACTCGATGCCGAGTTTGAACGTGGCCTGGGTGTCGCGCATGAAGCGGGCTTCGTCGATGCCCAGCAGATCGTTGAACGTCTTGATGTGCGGCAGCGTGGCCTCGCCCACGCCCACCGTGCCGATCTCGTCGGACTCGATGAGCGTGATGCCGTAACGGGCGGGATGCAGGACGCGTGCGAACGCGGCTGCGCACATCCAGCCAGCGGTGCCGCCACCGAGAATGATGATCCGCAAGGGTGAAGTCATCTTTGGCGTCAGCTTCTCAGCGTCGATGGAGAAAGTGTCGGAGTTTCACACGGAGATCACGGAGATCGGGAGAAGAGAAAATTTCCACGGGGGAAGAAAGGGGAACACGGGGAACACGGGGTCTCGGAACAGAAATTTTCTTGTCCCCGTGTCCCCCGTGTTCCCCTTCTTCCCCCGTGGAAACCTCTTCTCTTCTCCGTGAACTCCGTGATCTCCGTGTGAAACTCCTGATCTTCAGCCAACCGACGTGGCCGGAGGGTCGCTCCGGCCACGCATGCCATACCTCTACATCGGCAGGGCTTCAGTACTTGAAGCGCACGCCAAGCTGGTAGCGACGATCGCTCCTGATCCACGCCGAATCGATCAGCACCGGCTTGCCTCCCGGCGTCGCCGCCGAGTCGCCGAAGACCTGCTGCTGGTTGACGGTGGTCGTGTTCAGGATGTTCGACGCATCCAGCGACACTTCGATGTTGTTGCTGACCTGGTAGCGGATCGAGCCATCGAGGTAGCCGCTCGCCTTCTGCCACATTGGCAGGCCGATACAGCAGTCGAGGTTGTTGGTCAGGAACTCCGAGCGCCAGCTGTAGGCGAGACGCGCACCGATCGGACCGTACTCGTACAGCGCCACGACGTTGTAGGCGTCATCCGAAATGCCGGCGAGTCGATGCGAGTCGAGCACGGCGCCGTTGACCTGCAGGCCGCCGCCGAACGCGATCGTGCCGCCGGCTGCGTAGCCTGGCTGCACGGCCAGGTTGGAGTTGTTGATGCCCGACTGATCCACGTGCGTGTAGTTCAGCTGGGTACCGAGACCGCTCCAGGCGCCGGGCAGGAAGTCGAAGAACGTCTGGAAGCCCACTTCGATGCCCTTCAGCGTGCCGCCGCCTTCGCCGTTGCGCGGACCGCGCACCGTCACGACCTGCGTCGTGCCGTTGTTCTCGAACTCGCGGTCGAACTCGCCGAACGCGATGGCGCCGTTCATTTTCTTGTAGAACAGGCCGACCGTGAACGAGCTGCTCTTGCCGAAGTAGTTCTCGTAGGACAGATCGAAGTTGTCGGCGGTGATGGGCTTCAATGCGCCGTAGCCGGAGTCCGCGTTGAACACGAAGTTGTAGCCCGTGACCTGGCCGGCCGAGTTGCGGATCACGTACGGCGAATCCGCCGAGTCATTCAGGATCGGATCCTGGATGCCGACGAAATTGCGCAGCAGGCCGAAGTCCGGACGCGACATCGAACGCGAATAGCCGAAGCGCACGAACTGGCTTTCGGTGAGGCCGAAGCGGACGTTGAAGCTGGGCAGCCAGTTCTCGTACGTCGTGCCCAGGTCGTTGTCTGCGCCGCCGCTGTTGCTGAACGCCAGCAGTTCGGGCGTGAGCCAGCAGGAGATGTTGGTCACGTTGTCGGTCAGCGGCGTGTTGCAGGGCGTGGCGGCGGTGTTCGTGTACCAGGTCGACGTCGGGAAGGCGACGCCGCCGCTGCTGGTCACTTCCGTTTCCACGTAACGCACGCCGACGTTGCCGCGCACCTTCATGCCGAACAGCGTGGAGTCCTCTCCGCCGAACTTCAGCATCAGGTAGGCGGCCTTGCTGGTTTCGTTCACGTCTACCAGTTCAGGCGACGTGAAGCAGCCTTCGACGTTGGTTGCACGCTCGCAAAGCGGATTCCAGGCCATCGGCGATCCCGTGGTGGCGCCGCTCAGTGCCTGGATGTGCGCATCGCGATTCGCGAGCGTCGGCCGGTTGAGATACACCAGCGGGCCGCTGTCGTAGACGTTGCCGTTGTAGAAGTCGCCGAGCGTCACCGATTCCCAGATGCCGCTGCCGTAGCCGAGGAACTGGCGTGACGAGTCGCCGCAGACGCCATAGTTTGCCGGTGCGGTGTTGTCGACGCTGAAGCCCGGGCCATTGCAGTTCCAGGGCGCGGCGACGGGCGACCAGTTGAAGCTCGAGTAGCGGACCTTCTGCTCGCGATCCGCATGACGCACGCCGACCTTCAGCGAGTCCAGCCAGCCGGTGTCGGAGATGTCGTACTCGAAGTCCGCACGGAATGCGTTCTCCTCGGCATCGTTGTCCTCCCAGTGATCCTGGATGAACGGGATGTAGTAGTTGTGCGGGTTGGCGAGGCCGCCCTCGGCGTAGTTCACGTTGGAGCCGGGCAGCAGCTTGATGGTCGGCGTGCCGTCGCCGTTGGTGCCGTACTGCACGTCAGCCATGGTGCGGCTCGCCACGAGGATGTCGTAGTTGTTGGTGTCGGCCTCGATGTGCTGCGCATCGAAGGTTGCCCGCATCCTGTCGTTGATGTCCCAGCGCAGGTTCAGGGAAATGTCCTGCGTGCCCTCGGTGTGACCGAAATTGCGCGCTTCGTTGGTGATGTCGAAGGCCTGGCGATTGTTGTCGCAGCCGTCGGCGCAGGAGTTCACGTAGGGCAGGCCGGGAACCACCGAGGCGCGGTTGCGGATTTCCGCGTCGGTGCCGAACCAGTCGCCGCTGCCCGACGGACGGGTCATCACGCCGGACCGGAGCATGCCGTCGGGGCCGAACGTGAATGCGGGAGTTCCCTGCGCAGGGCCGATGTTGGCCGTCGTCTGCGGGGAGTACGCGGGAGCGCCCCACATGTCGAAGAAGCCGACGTTCGAGCTGCGCTCCAGCCACGGATTGTCGTACTCCGAATTGATGTACTGCAGCGTTGCGAGCACCGAGTTGTCCTTGCTCTCGAACTGCAATGCGGCCGACGCGCCGTGACGCTCGCGGTCGTAGAGCACCTGCGAGAAGTTCACCTGGCGCGGCATGTACTGCCAGTTCGTGCCGCCGTACGGCGTCGACGTACAAGCAACGGTGCCGTCCGGATTCATGATCGGATTGCCGTTCGCATCGGTGTTTCCGCCATTGCAGAAAGCGCCGATGCGCTGCATGACCACGCCCTCGGTCTGTGTGCGGACGTGCGAATACGCATAGTTGATCATCGCGCCGATGCGGCCGATGTCCGTGTCCCAGGTGTTGCTGTAGATGCCCGAGGCTTCGTACGTGGTGTCGTCGCTGCGATCGCCGTAGTTGGCGCGGCCGGTGAGCGAGATCACCTGGCCATCGGTGTCGAAGGGCAGGCGCGTGCGCAGGTTCACGACGCCGGAGATGCCGCCTTCGATCATTTCCGCAGTCTGGTTCTTGTAGGTGTCGACGCCGGCCATGAGTTCCGGCGAGATGTCGTTGAAGTTCAGGCCGCGATAACCGTCGGCGGAGAAGCTGTCGCGACCGTTGAATTCCGTGCGCACGAACGTGAGGCCACGCACCAGGACGCTGGCGGGTTCGGCCGAGAAGTGCGTGCTGTCGTCGCTCGATTGCAGTCGCGACACGGTGATGCCCGGTACACGCTGCAGCGCTTCGGCCACCGATTTGTCCGGGAAGGCGCCGATGTCCGTCGCGGTGATGGAGTCGACGAACGTGTCCGCATCCATCTTGATCTGCTGCGAGGTTTCCATCGACTGGCGCTGGCCGACGACGACGATTTCCTCGACCTGCTCGGCTGCTGCGGTCTGCAGCAGGGCCGAGCCGACGATGCCGGCGGTGGCCAGCGTCATCAGCGGCGCACCGGCGCGCCGTATCGCATGGCGCAGGAGTGCGTTGCGACTCCCGTTCGATGCGGATGTCCCCATGGTTCTTGTGGGCATTTAGCGTTCCCCTTGTCTGAAGGTCATAGTGGTTCCGTGCGGGCGATTGACAACGCAACGCACGTCTTTCCGCTGACTATGACGAATGGGGTTCGGCGTTTCCTCAGTGCGGGACCGGCAACGGACAGGTGTGGGCGTCGCCCGGGTGCGGGCGACATCTTCCCCAGGACTAAAGACGAATGAGGCGGCGAAAAACCTCAGTTGCACCTAGGCGTCGCGTGCAACCTCGAGAAAGCCGTTCGCCGTGAGCCGGCCCGCGGCGGGATCGGCGCTGCCTGCGCCGTCGCCGAGCAATGCGGAGTGTAGGACGTGGCTGCGATAGACGATGAGCCGATCGAAGACCAGTTCCGCACGGCCGATCATTTCGTAGTTGGTCATGACCGGGCTCGCGTATCCGGCGCCGTTGCCGCCCTGTGCCAGCTCGCGGCTGGCTGCAGCGACGTAGGCATCGCGCCGGGTCGCATCGACGGACTCGAAACCGGTGGCTTTGTGCCGGAAAAAGCCGGTGCCGCCGAAGGCGCCCTGACAGAGATAGTGAACCATGGCGAGCCGGCCGGGATCGGGCGAGTCGTGATGCGGAATCTTCTGGATCGGCCGCGCAGCATCGCTGCCCGTCGTTGCCAGCGCGAAGAAGCCGAAATATTTCAGGTGCGCCGAGCAGGGCAGGCCGAACGCCGCTTCGAGCGGACCGCGCAGCGTCGCTATCACGGTCCGGTAGTACGCCTCGGGCAGTCGTGCATTGATGCCCGGATAGTTCGTGTGCTCGGGCACGTAGAACTTCGCGGCGCGCGCGGCCTCGATCATGGCGTGCGGATCGTCGAGCATGCGGTCGACGATCATCAGCGGTTGCTGCTCGGTGCCGATGCGCTGCAGGCGGACTTCGATGTTCCGGCCGATCGGCAGTACGTCGTGCGTGGCGACGGGATTCATTGCGTTCTGTGAAGTCGGTGATCGTGCAGGGCGCGGCATCATCGCGCGCTGCGAAGAGTTGCGCCACAGTCGTGCACGTCGCTCTTGTGCGATCGTCGACGCAGCGTCATATTTCGTTCACAGGGGCTGCGCGTTGAATGAGCGCAGAGCGAATACACGAAGAATGAGCGATCTGCCGACAACCCGAAAAGGCTGGGCCAGCGTCCTGCGCACCGTGCGTCGCGCGGTCGGCGGTGCGGACACGGCCGAAGATCTGCTGCATTCGGCATTCATCCGCCTGTCCGAATACAAAGAACGCAACATCGTCGACAACCCGTCCGCCTTCCTGGTCCGCACGGCCACCAATCTGGCGATCGACGAGCGCCGCAAGATCAAGGTCCGCAGGGAAAACCCGATCGATATCGGGGAAATGCTGGATATTTCTGACGGACAGCCGCTCCACACTGAGGTTTTGGCGGCCCGAGAACGTCTGGAAAGAGGTATGGCGGCTCTGGAATCGCTAGGCCCCCGAACGCGTGAGATTTTCCTGCTGCATCGTGTGGATGGCTTGAAGTACCGGGAGATTGCGGCCCAACTCGACATAACCGTCAGCGCGGTCGAGAAGCACATCGCGAAGGCGTCCCTGTTCCTGGTGAACTGGGTCGAAGGCGAATGAGCGGCCAGAACTCAAACAGCGCTGTGCAGGTTGCGCGGGCCGAAGCGGCCGCGTGGCTCGCCCGCCTGCGCTCCGAAGAAAGGACGGCCGACGACGAGCGCGGCTTCCGTGCCTGGCTCGCGGGCAGCAATCTCAATCGTGAAGCGTTCGAACTCACCAATTCGATCTTCGAGATGGCGGGCGCCACCGGACGCGCGTCGATCCGCGCACCTCGCATCAGCCGTCGGCATGTATTGCGTGGCGGCGTCGGACTCGCAGCCGCATCGGTCGCAGGGCTGGCCGTCTATCTGCGCTCCGGTTCGACGTACGCGACGGAGATCGGCGAGCAACGCAAGGTTTCCCTCGAAGACGGTACGCTTGTGGCGCTCGACACGGATACCGAGATTCACGTCTCGATGAACGACGAATCGCGACGCGTGAAGTTGCGGCGCGGTCGCGCGCACTTCGATGTTGCCGATGACGCGACGCGGCCGTTCCATGTGATCGCCGGCGATCAATGGATCACGGCGTCCAGGTCGCACTTCGACGTGAGCCGCGACGGTGCGGTCGTTTCCGTGCTGCTCGAAGAGGGGCCGCTGTCGGTCGCGCGCGTCGAGGAAATCGATTCGATGCCCGTCCCGCGCATCGTTGCGCCGGGGCAGCGCCTGGTGTTCGAAACCGACCGGATCGTGCGCGAAGAGCGGCCGGTCATCTCGCAGGCCATCGCCTGGCGTCATGGCCGGCTGGCATTCTTCGAGGAGCCGCTGTCCGAAGCGGTGGCTGCGATGAATCGCTATACGCGCCGTCCGATCGTGATCCTGGATCCGGAGATTGCGCAGATGCCGATCTCGGGCAACTACAGCGTCGGCGATGCCGAGGCGTTCGCGACCTCCGTGTCGGTGCTGCTGCCCGTGCGCGTCGGGCTCGAGCGCAATCGCGTGACGCTGCGCTCCGCGACCGCGGCGTCGACTGCCACGTAAAGGCAATGGCACTGACCTGGCCATGCGATCGGCTTCTTCTGTAGGTCAGGCTTTAGCCTGACTGTTTTCAGGCCGGCCAAAGCCGGCCCCACAGGCAGAGCAAGGGGACATGTCCAGTCCGGTGCCCGGAGCGGGCGGCCGGATCGATGAAAGCATTGGGAAGCGGCAGCACCGGGGGGAGGGCATGTCGTCGAAGTTGAGCCGCGCCATTCGCGGTGCGCTGCCGTGTGCCGTCGCTGTCGCAGCGCTGGCCGCCGCAGGCGCGACGCTCGCGCAGCACGCCGCCGTAACCATTCGCATCGATGCGCAGTCCATCGACGCTGCGCTGCGCGAGCTTTCGCGCCAGACGAACACGAACATCCTCTTTTCGCCGGACGCGGTCGAAGGCCTCCAGTCGGCACCTCTCGACGCCACGATGACCGCGGAGGAAGCCGCGCGAACGCTCATCGCCGGCACCGATCTGGAGGTCGTGCCCGACCACACCGGCGCGCTCATCGTCCGCCAGCGCCGTCTGCGAGCGGCGGGCGGCATCGAACTCGAAGAAGTGATCGTCGTCGGCGTACGGCGATCGCTGGAAACCTCGCAACAGATCAAGAAGGACGCCGATACGTTCGTCGACTCGGTCTCCGCCACCGACATCGGCGCCTTCCCGGACAAATCCGTGGCCGAGGCGCTGCAGCGCGTGCCGGGCATCACCGTGTCGCGGCTGCAGTCGAACGACGACAGCACGCACTTCTCGGCCGAACCCGCCAGCGTGCTGATCCGCGGTCTCACTTTCGTGCGCACCGAGTTCAACGGTCGCGACAGTTTCTCCGCCGACGGCTACCGCGGTCTCAACTTCAACGACATCTCGCCGGAGCTGATGGCGGGCGTCGATGCCTACAAGAACCAGACGGCGGAAATGATCGAAGGCGGTATCGCGGGCACCGTCAACCTGCGCACGCGGCTGCCGTTCGACACGGACAAGCAGGTCGTCTCGCTGACCGGGCGCGTGAACTACGGTGATCGCAGCGACGACACGACCTACGAAGCCTCCGGCATCTACACGAACGTCTGGAATACGGATGCCGGTCGCTTCGGCGTGATGGCGAATTACGCCTACTCGCATGTGAAGACGCAGACCGAAGGCGTCATCATGCAGCGCATCGGCACGTTCTGCACGGCCGGCAACAGCGATGCGAACGGCAACGCCGTGATCGCGGCCGACGGTGCCATCCCCTGCAGCGCAACGCCTTATGGCGGTTCGAACTGGCAGTACATCCCGAACCAGGTGAACTTCTCCCAGGTCCTCTACGACCGCGTGCGTCACGGGGCGTCGGCGGCATTGCAGTTCGAGAGCAGCGATCAGCGTGTCCGCGCGACGTTGCAGTACATGGATTCGCAGTACGACAACGCATGGCTGGAAAGAAGTTCGAACGTATCCCTCTACAGTCTGTGGGCTGCGCCGGGTTATACGCCGCAAAGCACTGCCTACATCGCTCCGGCTCCCGGGACCCCTGAGTTTGTTTTCGGACCGGACGGCATGTTGCGTTCGGGCGTGCTCACTCAGCCGTCCGGCGACTGGCTCGGCGGCAGTACTCAAGGGAACATCGACTTCGGCTCCGCAGTGCCGGGGTTGCCCTTCGTCAACTACTGCGGCGACGGTTCCTGTGCGTCGGACCGGCAAGGCGTCTACGTCGGCAACGAGGCGCGCAACTTCGATCATTCGGAGGGCACTCGCGATCTGTCGGCCAATCTCAAGTGGGACATCACCGACAGCGTGCATGCGAACTTCGATCTGCAGCACATCGATGCCTCGACGAACAACTACGACATCCTGGTGTCGAGCCGCACGATGGCGGATGTGGAGTACAGCACGAGCAGCAAGGGCACCCCTCGTGTCCGGTTGCTGCCTGGAACCAACGTCAACTACGCGTCGGGATTCCTGTCGAACCCGCACAACTATTTCATCCCGTTCATCCAGGATCACTACGAAGACAACGACGCTCAGGCGCTCGCCGCGCGCGCGGACTTCGAGTTCGATATCGACGACCACGGCTGGCTCGACACGCTGAAGGTCGGTGTGCGACATGCGAATCGCGAGCAGAAGCTGCGCTACTCCGCCTACAACTGGCTGCCGGTTGCCGCGCCCTGGAGCTGCAACGGACCGGGATTCAACATCGACAACACTACGCCTGCCTCTTATCCCGACTCCTGCGGCGAGCCCGGACGCATGTTCCAGGGCTACGGCGCCGGCATCTGGGAAGTGACGAGCCTCGGCGATTTCTACGACGGCAGCGTCCATCAGAACGGGCCGATGGTGTTTCTCAACCGCGCGACACTCACGGATCGCGACCGGCAGATCCAGGCGCTCAGCGGTGCAACCACGGGTTCGCCGATGCCCTGGGTCCCGGTGTGCCAGCGAACGACGAATACCGAGGGCTGCTTCATCGAGCCGGAGATCGTCGATGTCGAGGAGGTCACGCAGGCGGCGTACGCGATGCTCAGGTTCGGCGGCGACGATGCGAAGATCTTCGGCAACATCACCGTGCGCGGGAACATCGGCGTGCGGTACGTGCGAACGGATGTGACGAGCAATGGCGGCGTGTCGTTCCCGACATCGACGTGGTACACGAGCGCAGCAGCAACGCCTTGCAATACGCCGCTCGCGGCCAACTCGGTGACGAACATCTCGTGCTGGCTGACCCCGGAGCTGCTTGCTTTCAGCGGCGGCGGTGGCGTCGACAATGACATGGATGTGGTTCATGACGACTTCCTCCCCAGCTTCAACATCCGGTTCGGACTCGATGACAAGCAGTTCGTGCGGCTGGGGCTGTCGAGATCGCTGTCGCGGCCGGACTTCGGGTTGCTGCGCAACTACGTCGGCATTCTTTCGCCGCTGCTCAATACATCGGCCGATTCTCCATATGTGATCTACAGCTCGCCGACTGCGCCGCACACGCCGGAGAACGTCACCGGCTACAAGTTCGTGTTCAGCGCCGACTCGGGCTTCGGTGCGCTGGAGCCCATCACGTCGGACAACATCGATCTGTCGTACGAGAATTACTGGGGCCGCAGCAGCTCGCTCACGGTGAGCCTGTTCTACAAGCGCCTGAACGGCAGCATCGCTTTCGGCGAGTTCGAGCGTGAGTTCGAGAACAATGGAGTCGAGCAGACCGTCCTCATGCGAGGTCCGCGCAACGGTGAAGGCGGCGGGCGGCTTCGCGGCGTGGAACTCGCATTCCAGACGTTCTTCGATTTCCTGCCCGGCGCCTGGTCGGGCCTCGGCACCCAGCTGAACTACACGCACGTGAAGCAGGACGGCATCAACAACTCGAACCTCGCGGTGCAGCCCGGGTACGTTCCCGGCGGCACCATCGGTTTCGGCGGCGGCCTGCAGGTGAATGGCGAGGTGATCGATTCCCATCGTCTCGCCGGCATTTCGGACGATTCGTACAACATCGTCGCGCTCTACGAGTACGGCCGGATCGGCGCGCGTCTCGCCTACAGCTGGCGCTCGGAATTCCTGACCAACAATCTCGACTGCTGCATCGGCCTGCCGATGTGGCAGGAGGCGAGCGGCTACCTGGACGGATCGATCCGTTTCAAGGTCGCCAACAATCTCGAAATCTCCGTCGAAGGATCGAACCTGCTCAACACCACCACGGTGAATCAGCAGCAGCTGTTCGGCGACTCGGATCTCACGCCCGGTGCGGCGTCCGTGCGGCGCGATTCGGCGTGGATCCGCAGCGACCGGCGCTTCCAGTTAGGCGTCCGTTTCAAATATTGACCGCCGGCGTTGAGGAAAACCGCCGGGTCGTACGTCAAGGGTAGGTGAATCGCGCGGGAACCTCCGCAGTGAAACAGGAGTGCCGACTTGAAGCGTGCCACGCGGGCAGTGTTTGCCCTTCTCGCCACCGCCGGTGTGTCGCAGGTCGTCGCGGCGGAATGCGTCGATTCCCCCGGCAACGTTCTGCAGGTCTGCGTGTTCGCCGAGAACGGCGGCGCGTATTACGAGGTCACTCGCAAGGGACACCCGGTCCTGCAGCGCGCCGCCCTGGGGCTCGCGTTCGAAGGCGAGAAGGCGCCGCGCGTCGTCGTCGCCGGCACGGCGCAGCGGGCCTCGCGCGATTCGACCTGGGAACAGCCGTGGGGCGAGGAGCGGCACATCCGCGATCGTCACAACGAAATGCGGGTTTCGTTGCGCGGCGACACGCAGAACACCAGCGCTTTCGATGTCGTCGTGCGCGCCTTCGACGATGGCTTCGGCTTTCGCTATGACTTCATGGGCATTCCTGCCGGACGCGCCGTCGCCATTGCCGACGAACTGACGGAGTTCAAACCCGTCGGCGCCTACGATGCCTGGTGGTTCCAGGCCTACGAGAAGGAGCGCGACGAGTATCTGTATCAGCGCACGCCGCTCGACCGGATCACGAAGGCCGAGACGCCGCTGACGCTCGAATCATCGCAGCTGTACCTGTCGATCCACGAGGCTGCGCTCATCGACTACGCGAGCATGACGCTCGAACGCACGGCACCGGGCACGCTGAAAGCGGATCTCATGCCCTGGTCGGATGGCATCAAGGTGCGGCGCACCGGCCCTTTCCAGACGCCGTGGCGGACCGTGCTCGTTTCCGAGACCGCTGCAGGGCTGGCCGATTCGCGGCTGACGCTCAATCTCAATGAGCCGAACCGGCTCGGCGATGTTTCCTGGGCGAAGCCGGCGAAGTACGTCGGCATCTGGTGGGAGATGCACCTGAACCGCTCCACGTGGGGCAGCGGGCCGAAGCACGGTGCGACGACGGCGAATACGAAACGCTACATCGACTTCGCGGCGAAGTACGGATTTGACGGCGTGCTGGTCGAAGGCTGGAACACCGGATGGGACGGCGACTGGATCGCCAACGGCGCGGGCTTCAGCTTCACGAAGTCCTACCCGGACTTCGATCTCGCCGAGGTGACGTCCTACGCGCGCAGCAAGGGCGTATCGCTCATCGGTCACAACGAAACGGCCGGCGCCATCCAGAACTACGAGTCGCAGATGGAAGCGGGATTCAGGCAGTACGCCAAGTACGGCGTGCACTCGATCAAGACGGGCTACGTGAAGCCGAACGGCACGATCCAGCGCATCACGCCCGACGGCGCCGCCCACAACGAATGGTTCGCCGGCCAGTACCTCGTCCGCCATCACCAGCTCGTTGCCGAGACGGCGGCGCGCTACCGCATCGCGATCGATGCGCATGAGCCGGTGAAGGACACGGGCCTGCGCCGCACCTGGCCCAATCTCATGTCGCGCGAAGGCGCGCGAGGTCAGGAGTTCAACGCCTGGGGTGATCCAACGAATCCGCCAGAACATGTCGTCATCCTCCCCCTGACGAGATTGCTGGCGGGTCCGATGGATTTCACCCCGGGCATTTTCGACATCACCGAAGGCGGCAAGCCGAGCGTCGCAAAGCGCGTGCAGTCGACGCTTGCGAACCAGCTCGCGCTGTATGTCGTGATCTACAGTCCGCTGCACATGGCCGCCGATCTGCCAGAGAACTACGAGAAGCATCTCGATGCCTTCCAGTTCATTCGTGACGTGCCGACGGACTGGGAGCGTTCGCGGACGCTCGATGCGAAGATCGGCGACTACATCGTGGTCGCACGCCAGGAACGCGGCGGCAGGGATTGGTACCTGGGCGCGTTGACCGACGAACAGGCGCGCACGCTCACCGTGTCGCTGGATTTTCTCGATCCGCAGGCACGGTACGAGGCGCAGATCTACAGAGACGGCGCGAATGCCGACTACCGGACCCGTCCGGTCGCGTACCAGATCGAGCGCCGGTCGGCGCGGGCAGGGGATCGATTGACCTTGAAGCTCGCGCCGGGCGGCGGCACGGCAATCCGGTTCAGGGCTCTGCAGTAACCGTCGCAGCCGCGGAGTGCTCGACGGCCGCTCTTGCGGATGGCCTGCCGTCGATCCACGTCTCGATCACATTGAGCCGATCGTCGGCCTGGACCAGGCTGGCGCGGTAGCCGGGCGCGATTCTCCCCAGTTCGTTCTGCAGTCCGAGGAATGCCGCGGGATATTCGCTCGCCATGCGCACGCATTCGGCGAGATCTAGATGCAGCATGCGCTGCGCGTTGGCGATCGCCTCCGCCATGCTCAGATGCGATCCCGCGAGCGTGCCGTTCTCGTCGAGACATTTGCCGTCGCGCACGATGATCCGGCGTCCCTGCAGCATGAACTCGTCGCCATCGATGCCGACGCTCGGCATCGCATCCGTCACCAGCATGAAGCGGTCGCGCGGCTTGCTGCGCAGGGCGATGCGCAGGGCGACCGGGTCGACGTGCAGTCCGTCGAGGATGATGCCGCACCAGCTCGATGAATCGTCGAGCGCGGCGCCGACGACGCCCGGTTCGCGACCGGTGAGCTGCGACATCGCATTGAACAGATGCGTGAAACCGCGCAGGCCATGATCCAGCGCCGCGCGGATCTCCGCATACGTGGCGTTGGTGTGGCCGGCCGACACGATCATGCCCGCCTCCGCGAGACGCCGGATGATCTGCGGCGTCGTCATTTCCGGTGCCAGCGTGATCAGCGTCTTGCCGCCGTGCAGCGACGTCAGCAGCTGCAATCCCGACTCATCGAGTTCGCGCAGCTTGGCGGCATCGTGCACGCCCTTGCGTTCGGCATTGAGGAACGGCCCTTCGATGTGGATGCCGAGCACGCCCGGCACGCCCGCATCGATCGCGGCCTGGACCGCGGCGATGGCGTTTTCGACCACGTGCAGATCGTCGCTGATCAGCGTGGGGAGAAAGCCGGTCGTGCCGAAGCGCCGGTGCGCGCGACCGATGGCACGGATCGATTCGATGCCCGGATCGTCGTTGAACAGCACGCCGCCGCCGCCGTTGACCTGCGTGTCGATGAAGCCCGGCAGCAGCAATTGTCCGTGCAGATCGCGATGCTCGATCTGTCGTACGCGGGCATCGTTCGTCGGCAGCACATCGACGATGCGATTGCCGTCCACCAGCACGGCCAGGCCCTCGACGAAGCCCGAGGGTTGCAGGACACGCCCATTGACGAATGCGAATGCCATCAGACGGTCTCGGTCACTTTGCGAAGATGCGGCGGCACGTCGGGATCGAAACCGCGCGCCACCGCCAGCGCCGCCGCGAGTCGGTAGAAGCTCTGGATCATCAGCATCGGCTCGATGACCGGGTGTGCGGCAACGACAGGTAGCTGCACGGCACCGCGGTCCTGTGCGCCGGCCAGCAATACCGTGGCGTCGCGATCGAGGAAGTCGCGCGCCAGCGTTTCGATGCCGCCGCGCGTTTCATCGTTCTGCGAGAACGCCAGCACCGGAAAGCCGCGGCGCACGAGCGCCATCGGCCCGTGCTGGACTTCGGCGGAGCTGAACGCTTCGGCGTGCAGTCCGCAGGTTTCCTTGAACTTGAGTGCCGCTTCCTGCGCGAGCCCCAAGCCATAGCCGCGGCCGACGACGAACAGGTTGACCGCCGGCCGCAATACGGCGAGCGCCGCGCTCCAGTCGAGCGTCCACGATTTTTCCAGCTGCGCCGGTGCGGCATGCAGTGCCTGCGACAGGTCGTCGTTGCGGGTCCACGAGGCCGCGAGCTGCACGATGGCGCTGAGCGATGCGATGTACGACTTGGTCGCAGCCACGCTGGTCTCGGCGCCGGCGTGCAGGTCGATGGCGTGATGCGCGAGCTGCGACAGCGGCGATCCCGGCGTATTGCACAACGCGATCACGAAGGCGCCGGAATCTCGCGCGCGTTCGGTGGCGGCGAGCAGATCGGGACTCCTGCCCGATTGGGAGATCGCGAGGAACACGGCGTCGCGCAGATCGGTGCTGGTCTCGTAGACCGAGCTGAGCGAAGGCGAGGCCGACGCGGTCAACAGGCCGGCGTGGGTTTCAATCAGGTAGCGCGCAAAAGTAGCCGCGTGATCCGAACTGCCGCGCGCGCAGGTCACGACGGCGCGCGGCGCGCGTTCGCGCAGCACGGCGCCGAGCTGCTGCAGGCTGCCTGCATTCAGTTCGATCTGACGGCGCACGGCTTCGGGCGCCTGCGCCGCCTCGCGATGCATTCGGGTGTCGGTGCTCACGTGCTGGCGTTCAGTTCGGCGACGAAGTCGTAGGTGTCGCCGCGGTAGTAGGACTGCGAGAACTCGACGGCGCGTCCGTCCTTGAGAAAGCCCAGCCGTTCGACGAGCAGGCCCGCATCGCGTTCCTGAGCCTTGAGCAGCTTGGCCTGCTCGGCGGTGAAGAGCACGGCGCGCAGGCGCTGCAGCGCGCGCACGGGACGCGAGCCGTTTTTTTCCAGTGCTTCGTACAGCGAAGTCTCGACCGCATCGACGGACGGCAGGCATGACGCGAGCACCGTCGCGTACTCGAGCGCCATCGGCGCATCGTCGGCGTAGCGGATCCGGTTGAAGCGATAGACGGGCGTGCCCGGGCTGGATCGCAAGGTCAGTGCTTCTTCCGGCGTGACCGTGCCTGCCGCGCGATTGAGCCAGACGCTGCGCGGCTTGCGGCCGCGGGCGCGCATGTCTTCCGAGAACGACGTCAGCTTGGCGAAGTTCTTTTCGACGCGCGCACACACGAAGGTGCCCGCACCCTGCCGGCGCACCAGCAGGCCTTCATCGACCAGTCCATCGATGGCCTTGCGCACGGTGATGCGCGAGACGTTGAGGTCGTCCGCGAGATCGCGTTCCGGCGGCAGTGCGTCGTCCGGACCCAGTACACGCTTCTCGATGGCGTCGCGCAGGGCGCGCTGCAACTGCTGATAAAGCGGCAGATCGTGCGATTCGTCGAGCGTCGGCAGATGTTGGGACAGCAGGGCCAAGGGTCTCTCCGGAAAACTTTGTTGTGCTTGGTAGTGGCGAAGATGCCACTCAAGTATTACCAATGCAATACCAATGTCGATCCAAGGTGGGGCGTATTGCTATATAAATTGCTGAAAAACAATGCAAACACAGCCGTGAAAAATAATGGTATCGAACCTGCTTGGCTTTTCTGGATGATTGGTACTATATTGGCCCGCAACTGGTCTGCTGACAAAACAACAGGGGTAGGGGTCTCACATGAACACCAGACGTTCGACGTTGATCGGTACGGCAATCGCGTTCGCCTTGTTTCACCCGTCCGCACCGTCGCTGGCGCAGACGGCCGCGAGCGAGCCGCTCGAGGAAATCGTGGTTACGGGCATCCGTGCCAGCATCCAGCAGTCGCTCGAAGTGAAGCGCGATGCCGACGCCCGCATCGAAGTCGTGACCGCGGAAGAGGTTGGCAAGCTGCCGGCACACAACGTGGCCGATGCGCTGCGCGGCCTGCCCGGCGTGAACATCAGTTCCTCCAGTGCCGATGAAGGCGGCTTCGACGAAGCCGATCGCGTCAGCCTGCGCGGCACCAGCCCGAGCCTGACCCAGACGCTCATCAACGGCCACAGCGTCGGTTCGGCCGACTGGTTCGTGCTGAGCCAGGGCAACAACGTCGGTCGCAGCGTCAGCTACACGCTGCTGCCCTCCGAACTGGTCAGCTCGGTGGAAGTGAACAAGTCCTCGCACGCGAAGTTGCAGGAGGGCGGCACCACCGGCACCGTCAACATCATCACGCGCAAGCCGTTCCAGTTCTCCGAGCCGCTCACGTTCGAAGCGTCCGTCGGCACCGTGTATTCCGACCAGGCCGATTCCTACGATCCGCAACTGTCGGGCCTGATCAACTATCGCAACGACGACGGCACCTTCGGCGTGCTGCTGCAGGTCTTCAAGCAGGAACGCTCGCTGCGCCGTGATGCGCAGGAAATTCCGGGCGGGTTCTTCAAGATCGCGGCCGGCGACGCCGTTGCTGCGACCAATCCCGACCTGGTCGGCGTGTACGTCCCGGGCCTGGTCGGTTCGACGCTGTTCGAGCAGGTTCGCGATCGCACGGGCGGCCTGCTGGAACTGCAGTTCCGGCCTTCGGACAACCTGACCCTCGGCCTGAGCGGCTTCCTCTCGGACATGGATGCCAACAACTACAACCGCAACTTCATGCTGTGGGGCGGCAACTTTGCGCGCGTCCAGGCGCCGCAGCCCGGCTACACGATCGAAAACGGCGTGTTGACCAATGCGACCTATGCAGGCGTCGCCGGTCGCAACTACGCCGTTTACGACATGATCTATCGCGAGGCCACGGCCAAGAGCAGCTACGTCACCTTCGACGCGGACTGGCAGATCAACGACACCCTGCGTTCCAGGGTGCAGCTCGGCACCACCGAAGGTGAGGGCTCGACGGATCGTCAGTTCATTGCCGAGGTGAACATGGCCAGCGGCGGCGGCGCGAGCTGGACCAGTCATGGCATCGGCTCGCCGCTCGACTGGAACGTGGGCGGCAACAACACGCCGGCGGGCGTGACGGGGTTCGGTACCTGGGGCAATCAGCAGGTCACCGCCACGGATCAGGAAGACTGGATCAACCTGGATTTCAGCGTCGACGTGGATGCGGGCGCGCTGACGTCGATCAACTTCGGTGCGCGCTGCGCCGATCATGAGCGTGAAACCTCGTCGCCGGAAGGAGCGAGCCCAGGCGCCATCTGGCCGGCGCTGCAGAACGGCGCCACCAGCCCGTATCCGGGCGACTTCGCCGAAGCCATCGGCGGCAGCTTCCCGCGCGACCTGTGGTACTTCACCACCGGCGCGCTGAAGGACGCGATCATCAACAATTCCACCTGGCTGTCCGACAACGACGGCCCGACCGGCCGTCACAACTACGGCGCCGAATGGAAAGTCACGGAGAAGAATCTCGCGGCCTACGTGCAGGCGAACCTGGCGGGCGATGCATGGAGCGGCAACTTCGGCCTGCGCTACGTCAACGTCGATCAGGACATCAACTCCTATCAGGCGGTGGCCTCGGCGGCGAATGCCGACGTGAGCAGCCTGTTCGGCAACTGGATCTACCAGAACACCAGCAACGAGCACAGCAAGGTGCTGCCGAGCGCAAACTTCAAGTTCAACATGAGCAAGGACGTGGTGTTCCGCTTCGCTGCTTCGCAGACCATGACCTTGCCGGACTATTCGGCGCTCGGTGCGTCGAGCTGGGGTTCGGATCTGAACAAGACCGGCGGCGGCGGCAACCCGAACCTGAAGCCGGTGCTGTCCACGAACTTCGACGGCAACGTCGAGTGGTACTTCATGCCGCGCGGCCTGGTGTCGGTCGGCGCCTTCTCGATGGATCTGAAGGACTACGTCGCCTTCGGTACCGAAACGCGGATGCTGTACAGCGAGCTGACCAATCAGCTCGAGGAGTACCTCGTGTCGGTGCCGGTCAACTCCAACGGCCAGGTCACCGGTCTCGAACTCGTCTATGAACAGCCCATCGGCGATCTGTTCGGCTTCAATGCCAACTACACCTACGCGGACGGCAAGACGGCGCATACCTGGGCCGACGGCAGCAACAACCTGGTGGGCACGTCGAAGGACACCTACAACGTAGGCGCCTATTTCGAGAACGACATGTTCGGTGTGCGCGCGAACTACACGTATCGCACGGCGTTCCTGATCGGGCTGTCGGGTGCGAATCCGTACTACCAGGATGATTTCGGCACGCTGTCGGTGACGCTGAGCTACAAGCCGACCGAGTGGTTGAACGTCAGCCTGGATGCGTTGAACCTGAACAACCCGGATCTGACGTACTACCAGAGCGCGGTCATTCCGAGTGCGTTCTACAACAACGGGCGTCAGTACTACCTCAATCTGCGCGCCAAGTTCTGATCCGCCGGCCAGCAGGTCAGCCTGGGATGCTTCCTCTTGTCCCCTCCTCCGCGCAGCGGGGGAGGGCTAGGGTGGGGGCTCTTCTTGTAACGGCGCTCACTGCGGTGGTGGCATCGTTGAGCGAGTGAAGAAGGGAGCGGAGACTAGCGATAGTCCGGGTCAGTTGTTAAACCGACAAATCATGCGCCAGCAGAACAAGTTCATCGCTTTCGCAAGTTGTGTCCTCCTGTTGCTGATCGGCGGCTGTGACCGATCCAGGCCGGACGCTGTTGCTGTCAGTGCTCCCACTCCCGCCATCATCCCCGCGCCGCGCGATCTGACGACTGGCGCGGGCCAGTTCAATGTCTCCGCGGCAACCCCCATCACCTTCGCCGCCGACTCCGATGCCGCCTCCGTCGCAGACTATTTCTCCGACCTGATCCATCGCACCCGCGGCCTGCAGTTGCACACGCAGGCAGGCGAGGCGGACAAGTCCATTCACTTCGAGCTCACGGCCGGCGGGAGTGCCGGACAGGAAGACTATTCGCTGACCCTCTCCCCCGAGCGGATCGTCGTTTCTGCCGGCAACTCTCGCGGCCTTTTCTACGGTGCGGTCACGCTGTGGCAGCTCATGACGCCGGGCGACGCTGCGCAGACGATCGCTGTTCCGGCGGTCACCATCCATGACTCGCCGCGCTTCGCATGGCGCGGACTCATGCTCGATTCCGCGCGTCATTTCCAGTCGCCCGAGTTCGTCAAACGGTTCATCGACTGGATGGCGCTGCACAAGCTCAACGTGCTGCACTGGCATCTGGTCGACGACCAGGGCTGGCGGCTGGAGATCAGGAAATATCCGAAGCTGACGAGCGTCGGTGCGTGGCGCGTGCCGGCCGGCGCCGCCGCTGCAGCGGATATCGATCCGGCCACCGGCAAGCCGCGCCTTTACGGCGGCTACTACACGCAGGATCAGGTGCGCGAGATCGTGGCGTACGCGGCGCAGCGTCACATCACCATCGTTCCCGAAATCGAAATGCCGGGTCATGCGAGCGCAGCGGTCGCCGCTTATCCGCAGCTCGGTGTGACGGGTACGCATCCGCCGGTCGTGCCTGCCGACTGGGGCGTCTACTCGACGCTGTTCAACGTGGACGATGCGACGTTCGGCTTCATGGAGGACGTGCTGACCGAAGTCATGGCGCTGTTTCCGGGCGAGTACATCCACGTCGGCGGCGATGAAGCCGTGAAGGACGAATGGGAGGCGTCGCCGAAGATCCAGGCGCAGATGCGCAAGCTCGGCATCAAGGACGAACACGCGCTGCAGAGCTACTTCATTCATCGCATCGAGAAATTCCTCAACCGGCACGGACGTCGGCTGATCGGCTGGGACGAAATTCTCGAAGGCGGTCTCGCGCCCAATGCGACGGTGATGTCGTGGCGCGGAATCGATGGCGCGGTTGCCGCTGCCACCGCCGGCCACGATGCGGTGCTCGCGCCGCAACCGGCCTTGTACTTCGACAATCGACAGAACGGCCCCAACGATCCATCGCCCGGCCGCGGCTGGATCATCAGCCTCGAAGACGTGTACCGCTTCGACCCGGCGCCGGCGGCGCTGCAGCCGGAGCAGCTGAAGCATATCCTCGGCCTGCAGGCGCCCATCTTTACCGAGCACATGCGAACAGAAGAGCGCGTCGAATACATGACTTTTCCGCGCGCCGCCGCGCTCGCGGAAGTCGCCTGGTCGCCTGCGGAACGGCGCGACTGGACAGATTTCCAGGCGCGATTACCCGCACAGTTGCATCGCTACGACTCCCTCGGAATCCACTACACACCTCCTGCCCCCTCCTCCGCGCAGCGGGGAGGAGGCGCGCAGGAGCGCGCCGGAATCCCCCAACGAGGGGAGAGGGTTGGGGAGGGGGCTGCCTCGCGCCGCACCAGCCATCAACTGGAAATGTGCACCAGCAAACTCGTGCTGTCGCTCACCGATGATGCGCCGCTGCACGGCGAACGCGCCGTATTCCTCGTCGACATCATGAATCCGTGCTGGATCCTCAAGGGTGCAGACCTGTCGCAGTCGACGACGCTGACCGCGGCCGTGGGACAGGTGCCTTTCAATTTTCAGATCGGGAATGACGTGAAGGCCATTCCGTTGCTGAAGCCGCAGACACCGGAGGGCGAGCTCGAGGTTCGTCTCGACAGTTGCGAGGGCGAAAAGCTGGCGACACTGCCGCTCGCACCGGCCGTATCGAGCGACACCGTCACGGCACTGCCACCGGCAAAAATTGCGTCCCGCGTCGGCCAGCACGATCTGTGTTTCATCTTCACGCGCAAGTCCGTCGATCCGATCTGGGTGATCGACAGCATCGAGCTGATTGGACTGCAATGAACCGTTACGCGCGCGTGGCCCCCTCCCTACCCTCCCCCGGCGACCGGGGGAGGGGAAGAGAGAATGCGAGCTGCGCGTTTTTCCCTCCCCCGGCCGCCGGGGGAGGGTCAGGGAGGGGGCTCGCCCCCGAGGCGATGCAATGACCCGACTCACGCTGTGGGCTCCGCTCGCCGGCTGGAGTGCCCCGCTCAGCGAGGCGCCAGACGCCGTGTTCGCGCAGAAGATGCTCGGCGACGGACTCGTCATCGATCCTACGACCAACGAACTGGTCGCACCCTGCGACGGCGAGATCATTTCCATCGCCGCCTCGCATCACGCCATTGCGATTCGCGCCGACAACGGCGCCGAGATCCTGATGCACGTCGGCATCGATACGGTGAATCTCGCTGGTCGCGGCTTTCAGTTGCATGTTGCGCAGGGCGCCCGCGTCCGTGCCGGCAATCGCCTGCTGACGTTCGATCTGGAACTGTTGGCGCGCGAGGCGAAGAGCCTCGTCACGCCCGTCATCCTCACCAATGCCGAGCAGTTCGAGATCGTCGGGCGTCATGAGAACCGCGAAGTCGCGGCGGGCGATCCGTTGCTGGAGATCGTGCCGACCGCTGCTGCGGCGGCTGCGGTCAGTGCGGGTGTCAGCGAACAGAAGAGCGAACGCATTCGCGTCGCGCACGAACACGGAATTCACGCGCGGCCCGCAGCATTGATTGCAGGCTTCGCACGCGGCGTCGCCGCGGAAGTGGAGATCCAGGCGCACGGCCGCAGCGCCAATCCCCGCAGTGCCGTCGCGCTGATGTCGCTCGGCATTCGCGGCGGCGACGAACTGATCGTGGTGGCGCGCGGTGCCGACGCGGCGACGGCCATCGAAGGTATTCGCAGACTCATCGATGGACTCGAGCCGCCCGCCGCAGGCAGGTCCGCCGCGACACCCATCCGCACTGCGGCGCCGACGCGTTCGGCGGATCGCTCGCGTCTGCGCGGTGTCGTGGCGAGTCGCGGCCTCGCCGTCGGCAAGGCCTTCTACCTGCGCGAAGCTGAAATCGCCGTTACCGAGGCGGGTGCCGGCGTTGCGCACGAGAGCGCCGAACTCGACCGTGCCCGCTCACAAGTGCGCGAGCGCCTGCAGGAGCTGGGGCGCACCGCCGCGCCGACGGCCCGCGAAATCATTGCCGCCCATCTCGAATTCGTCGACGACTGGGAACTGGTCGCCGCGGCGCGCCGCTCGATCGCGCGCGGCAAGAGCGCTGCATTCGCCTGGCGCCGCGCGGTACGTGACAGCGCCGATGTGCTGCGCGGACTCGGCGATCCGCGCATCGCCGAGCGCGTCGATGATCTGCTGGATCTGGAGCATCAGGTGCTGGTGGCGCTGCTGGGCCAGGCACCGACGGCGCAGGTCGAGATTCCGGATCGCGCCATCGTGCTGGCGGAAGACCTGAAGCCGTCGCAGTTCGTTTCGCTGGACGCGCGCAAGCTCGCCGGCATCTGTCTCGCGGCCGGCGGACCGACGTCGCATGTGTCGATTCTCGCTGCGGCCATCGGTGTGCCGGCGATCGTCGCCGCCGGTGCCGACGTGCTCGATATCGAAGACGGCACGACGCTGATCCTCGATGCGGAGCAGGGACTGCTGCGCGTCGCACCGGACGATGCCGAACTGGCGGCAACCGAACGCACGCTCGCTGCGCGCCGTCAGCGGCTGGCCGCGGAACGCTCGGCCGCGCAGAACCTGTGTCGCACTGCCGACGGGCAGCGCATCGAAGTGTTCGCCAATCTTGCGTCGCTTGCTGAAGCGAACGCGGCGATTGCGCAAGGCGCCGAAGGCTGCGGACTGCTGCGCACCGAGTTCCTGTTCCTGGAGCGCGAGTCCGCGCCTGACGAAGCGGAGCAGCTGCGCCGCTATCAGGAAATCGCCGATGCACTCGCGGGACGGCTGCTGATCATTCGCACACTCGATGTCGGCGGTGACAAGCCGATTCCCTATCTGCCGCTGCCTGCGGAAGAGAATCCCGCGCTCGGCCTGCGCGGCGTACGCACGAGCCTGTGGCGACCGGAATTGCTGCGCACGCAATTGCGGGCGCTGTTGCGGGTGCAGCCCGCCGGCCAATGTCGCGTGCTGCTGCCCATGATCACGGATGTCATGGAGATCCGCGCCGTGCGACATCTGATCGACGAACTGCGACGCGAACTCGGCATCGCGGCGGGCGTGCAGCTCGGCGTCATGATCGAGACGCCGTCCTCGGCGGTGCTCGCGGATCAGATCGCGGCCGAAGTGGATTTCCTGTCGATCGGTACCAACGATCTCACGCAGTACACGCTCGCCATGGACCGCGGTCACGCCGAACTCGCGGCGCGCATCGATGGACTGCATCCCGCGGTCCTGCGGCTCATCGGCATGGCCGCCGAGTCGGGCGCGCGACTGGACAAGGTGGTCGCCGTCTGCGGCGGTCTCGCTTCCGATCCCGCTGCCGTGCCGGTCCTGCTCGGGCTCGGCGTGCGCGAGCTGTCGGTGGTGCCTTCGATGATCCCGCAGCTCAAGGCCATGATCGCGCGGCTCGCACTGGATGATTGCCGCGTGCTGGCGCGACGCGCGCTGGCGCTGGAATCCGCCGCGGCGGTGCGTGAGTTGCTCGCCTCATCCGCATCCGATCTAAGGATCGCGCTATGAAAAATTTCGTTGCCGGACTGCAGAAGGTCGGCCGCGCGCTGATGCTGCCGATCGCAGTGTTGCCCGTCGCTGCCTTGCTGTTGCGACTCGGCCAGCCCGATCTGCTGAACGTTCCCGCCATTGCGGCGGCGGGCGATGCGATCTTCTCCAACCTCGGCCTGCTGTTCGCCATCGGCGTCGCAGTGGGACTCGCGCGCGAGAATCACGGCGCCGCCGGACTGGCCAGCGTCGTCGGCTACCTGGTGGCGACGCAAGGTGCCGAGGTCCTGATCCCCGTGCCGGCAAGTGTCGGTGCCGATCTGACGGGCCAGGCGGTAGCCCTTGCGGAAGCGGCATTCCGTGCGAAGGAGCTTTCCAAGCTCAGCGTGCCCGTCGGCATCATCTCCGGACTGATCGCGGGTGTGCTCTACAACCGTTACAGCGACATGCGCCTGCCCGCATACCTGGCCTTCTTCGGTGGCCGTCGTTTCGTGCCGATCGCGAGCGGTTTTGCCGGCCTGATCGTCGCGCTGTGTTTCGGCTTCGGCTGGCCCGTGCTGGAACACGGCATGGATGTCGTCAGCCAGGCGGTGCTCGGTTCGGAATCGATCGGCCTGTTCGCCTACGGCGTGCTCAACCGCGCGCTGATCGTCACCGGCCTGCATCACATCCTCAACAACATCGCCTGGTTCCTGCTCGGCGACTACCAGGGCGTGACCGGCGATCTCAAACGCTTCTTCGCAGGCGATCCGACCGCCGGCGCATTCATGAGCGGCTTCTTCCCCGTGATGATGTTCGGCCTGCCGGCGGCGTGCCTTGCGATGTATCGCGCGGCGCGCCCCGAACGTCGCAAGGCGGTCGGCGGCTTGTTGCTGTCGATGGCGCTCACTTCGTTTCTCACCGGCGTGACGGAGCCGATCGAGTTCTCGTTCATGTTCCTCGCGCCCGTGCTCTATGCCATTCATGCGCTGCTGACGGGGCTGGCGATGGTGGTGATGGATCTGTTCTCGGTGCGCCTGGGATTCGGCTTCTCGGCCGGCCTGTTCGACTACGTGCTGAACTTCTCGCGCTCGACGCGGCCGTTGCTGCTGCTGCCGATCGGCCTCGCGTACTTCGCGCTCTATTACGGGCTGTTCCGTTTCGTGATCGTCCGCTTCGATCTCAAGACGCCGGGACGCGAACCGGAAGACGTGGCGACGACGGTCGACGCAGCAGTGGACGCCGCTCCTGCGCATGGCTGGATCCGCGCGCTGGGCGGCGCGCACAACCTGACATCGGTCGATGCCTGCACGACGCGCCTGCGGCTGACGATTGCGGATCAGTCGGCAGTCAACGAGGCACAGCTCAGGCAGCTCGGCGCGCGCGGCGTCGTGCGGCCTTCGGCGAATACCTTGCAGGTCGTGGTAGGGCCGGTCGCCGATCAGCTCGCCGGCGATATTCGCGCGGCGTTGAATGCCGGTATCGCAACGGCGGATGCACGGCAGATCGACGTCGCCGCGCTGGCCGCGGCGCTTGGTGGTCGCGCCAACATCGACGAAGTGCGCGTCAGTTCGACCCGTCTCAGTCTTACGTTGAAGCAGGCAGCGTCGGTCACGGCTGAGGCGATCAAAGCGGCCGGCGCGCGTGCCGCCGTGCACGTGAACGAACGCACCTGGCATGTGATCGTCGGCCCGCAGGCGGAACTGGCCGCGCAGGCGCTGCGCGGAGAAGGGTAAGAACAAACGCCTGTGGGGCCGGCTTCCCCATGGGATTCCCTTCGGTCACAGCCCAATGGCGCTGACTTAAGCGCAAGTGCGTTTGTTCTTCCCCTCCTCCGCGCAGCGGGGGAGGGCAGGGAGGGGGTCTTCTCTGATTGGTGGCTCACGATGCCCCTCGGGCACACCACTCACTACGGTGGTGGCGTGTTGAATGCAGCTACGGAGAAGATTGGAGAGCGGAAGGAATGGGCCGATCGCTTAAGTCAGTGCCATCGGGCCTCAGCCGGCCTTCAAGAGTCAGGCTGAAGCCTGACCTACAGCAGAAAAGACGCCAATACAGTGCCGTCGGGCTCTGACGGCGCCTGCCGAAATTTCCATATTCACAAAATCAATCACGCGGCCGGAACCGGCCGCGCGCACCGCTCATTGGCCATTGATTGCAGCCCACGCCCAGCCAGGGAGAAGCGTCATGCCATTACCCAGCCCGACCCGCGCGCGACCGAAACATCATCTGGCGTCTGCAGGTATCGCGATGCTGCTGTCCGCCGCCGTCTGTTCCGCCGCCGAGCCGCCACCGTCGAGCTACATGCCGGTCGTGCCGAAGGAAGATTTCGCGACGACCGTGCAGCGCATGTCGGCCGCGAAGGCCGGCGTCATGCAGCGTCAGAAAGATCTGCTGAACTCGCGCTACGACCTGGGCAATCGTCCTGTGTCCGGCGTCACCATGTCGAAAGGCAAGGCCGTGCAGGGCGGCGTGCGCGTCAAGCTGTCGCGCGGCATGACCTGGGAAAAACTCGGCGGGATGTCGCCGGAGCAGATCCGCAACCAGGGTGCGTTTCCCGCCGGCTTCCTGCCGCTGTCGCATCCCCACCAGGCCGAAGGCGGCATGGTGTTCCCGCAGTTCCATATCGACGAGATCAAGCGCCAGGAACAGCGCGATCTGACGCGCTTCGACCTGGACTTCGATCTGCCCGATCACCTGCTGCCGGAGTTTCCCGCGCCGATCTTCCTGACGACGCGGCCGGATCTGGGCGACGTGTCGCAGGGCAAGCTCGTCACCATCGACAACTACTACGAACTGTTCAATGGCATCCTCAATCCCAAGCAACTCGAAGGCCTGCGCTTGCTGGTCACGCCGTTCCCGCAGCAGCAGTTCAACCAGACCGAGGATCGCCGCACGGTGCGCCCGAGCCGCGGGGTGGTCTGCTTCGACTGTCATGCCAACGGTCACACCAATGCCTCGACGCACCTGGTCGGCGACATCCGGCCGCAGCAGTTCCGGCATCGCATCGACACGCCTACGCTGCGCGGCGTGAACATCCAGCGACTGTTCGGCTCGCAGCGCGCGCTCAAGACCATCGAGGACTTCACCGAGTTCGAACAGCGCGCCGCGTACTTCGACGGCGATCCGGTCATCGCGACCAAGAAGGGCGTGAACGTACTCGAACGCGGCAGCCAGGTGCACTTCATGGCGGAATTCCAGGCGCTGCTGGATTTCCCGCCCGCGCCGAAGCTGTCGGTCGTCGACGGCAAACTCGATCCGCGCAAGGCCAGTGCACAGGAACTGCGCGGCCAGGAAGTGTTCTTCGGCAAGGGACGCTGCTCCACCTGCCACGTGCCGCCGTACTACACCGACAACCTGATGCACAACCTGCAGACCGAGCGCTTCTACAAACCCGTCGACGTCAACGGCCGGTTCGCCAGCGCCGACGGTCCGATCAAGACCTTCCCGTTGCGCGGCATCAAGGATTCGCCGCCATACCTGCACGACGATCGCCTGATGACGCTCGATGACACCGTCGAGTTCTTCAATCTCGTCCTCGAGACGAAACTGACGACGAGCGAGAAGGCCGATCTGGTGACATTCCTGCGCACGCTGTAGTTGCCTCTTAATCTTCCCCTCCCCCGCGTGCGGGGGCCGCTCCTGCGCATCCCTGCGCGCGCGGCATTCGCACATCCATGTGCAGCAGAGGGCAGGGAGGGGGCAGCGGCGGCCGGCTACTCTCCCGCGCTGGGCGCCGCGATCCCGCGAGTGCAGAATCGCGCCACAACCAGAAACGAGCAGGGGAGGGGAAGGATGGCCGCGCAGGAAACTGCAGGTTCGCCGCGCACGCTGCGCAAGGTGGTGTTCGCGAGCCTCATCGGTACCACCATCGAGTGGTATGACTTCTTTCTCTACGGCGCGGCGGCTGCGCTGGTGTTCAACCGGCAGTTCTTTCCGGAAGCCGATCCGCTCGTCGGCACCATGCTCGCGTTCGCCACGTATGCGCTGGGATTCGTCGCGCGTCCGCTCGGCGGGCTCGTGTTCGGTCACTACGGCGACCGCATCGGTCGCAAGAAACTGCTGATGGCGAGCCTGGTGCTGATGGGCGTGTCGACGGTGCTGATCGGTTGCCTGCCCACGTATGCGCAGGTCGGCGTACTGGCGCCGCTGATGCTGGTGGTCCTGCGTCTGCTGCAGGGATTCGCCGTCGGCGGCGAATGGGGCGGCGCGGTGCTGATCGTCGCCGAACACGGCGATGCCGCACGCCGCGGTTTCTGGGCGAGCTGGCCGCAGGCCGGCGTCGCTGCGGGCAATCTGCTCGCCGCCGCGGTACTCGCAATCATGGTCGCAGTGCAGAGCGAAGCGGACTTTCTCGCCTGGGGCTGGCGCATTCCGTTTCTGCTGTCGGTCGTCCTCATCGTCGTCGGCTGGTGGGTTCGCACGACGGTGGAGGAGAGTCCTGCGTTCGCCGAAGTGCGCGAGGATCGACAGACGCACCGACTGCCGGCGATGGAGGCATTGCGTACGCGTCCGCGCTCACTGCTCATCGGCGGCGGACTGCGGATCGCGGAGAACATTTCCTACTACGTCATCACCGCGTTCTCGATCACTTACATCACCGAAGTCGAGGGGCTGTCGCGCCAGATCGCCCTGAATGCCGTGCTGATCGGCTCGGCGGTGCAGTTCGTGTGCATTCCGTTGTTCGGTGCGTTGTCGGATCGCATCGGGCGGCGGCCGGTGTATGCGATCGGTGCGCTCGGTACCGGCGTCTGGGCCTTCGCTTTCTTCGGGTTGCTCGATACCGGCGCGACGTCGGCCGTGATCGTTGCCATCGTAGTGGGCCTGGTCCTGCACGCGGCCATGTACGGTCCGCAGGCAGCCTTCCTCGCGGAAATGTTTCCGACGCCGATCCGTTATTCGGGCGTGTCGCTGGCGTATCAGTTGACGTCCATCGTTGCGGGCTCGCTCGCACCGATCATCGCGATCGCATTGCTGCGCGAGACGGGCTCGGCGCATGCAGTGGCGATGTACGTGGCGATCGCCGCGGCAATCAGCCTGGTTGCGGCGCTGTTCGCGCGTGAAACCCGCGGCAAGACCTTCGCGGAGATCGATGCGCAGTAGCCGCCACCGTGACAACGCCGGACAGGTTCATATATAAGAGCCGCCGACCATCACTCCAACAAGAGGCGCGCTCGATGAAGCTGCTGCGATCAGGGATTCTGCTGCTGGCTCTCATTCTTGGCCTTTCCGCCTGCGACCGGCCGCCAGCGCCGCAGAGTGCGCCGGCACCGGTTGCCGCAGCGAGGGCAACGATCGCGCAGGCGCCGTACGGAACCCTGCCGGACGGTACGGCCGTCGAGGCATTCACGCTGACGAATGGCGCCGGCATGACCGTCAAAGCGATCAACTACGGCGCGATCATCACTTCGATCACGGTGCCGGACCGCAACGGCAGGATCGATGACGTCGTGCTGGGCTTCGACTCGCTCGACGAGTACCTGAAGGGCACGGCCTATTTCGGCGCCGTCATCGGGCGCTACGGCAATCGCATCGGCGGCGCGCAGTTCGCACTCGACGGCAACACCTACAAGCTCGCCGCGAACAACGGCCCCAACTCCCTGCACGGCGGACTCAAGGGCTTCGACAAGGTGGTGTGGCAGGCACAAACGTTCGAGCGCGACGGCAACATCGGCGTGTCGTTCACTTACACGAGCGCGGACGGCGAAGAAGGCTTCCCCGGTACGCTGCAGACGCAGGTCACCTATACGCTGACGCCGAAGAACGAAATCGCGATCGACTATCGCGCCACGACCGACAAGCCCACCGTCGTCAATCTCACGCAGCATTCCTATTTCAATCTCGGCGGCGACGGCTCCGGTGACGTGCTGACGCACGAACTGACCGTCGATGCCGATCGCTACAGCAACGTCGACGAGAACCTGATCCCGCTCGGCGATCCGGTGACCGTGCAGGGAACGCCGTTCGATTTCCGCACCGCTACCGCCATCGGCGCGCGCATCGATGCGGACGACGAACAGATCCATCTCGGCGGCGGCTACGACCACAACTACGCCATCAATCGCGCCGGCCCGGGGCTGGTGCGTGCCGCCCGCGTCGTCGAACCGAAAAGCGGACGCACGATGGAAGTCTTCACCACCGAACCGGGCGTGCAGTTCTACACCGCCAATCATCTCGACGGCGTGCGCGGCAAGTCAGGTCACGTCTACAACAAGCGCAACGCCTTCTGCCTGGAAACGCAGCACTACCCGGACTCACCCAACAAGCCGTCGTTTCCGTCGACGACGCTCCGGCCGGGTGAGACTTATGAGTCGCGCACGGTGTATGCGTTTGGGGTGCAGTGAGGGATCGCGCATCGTCACGGCGGGCCATAATTCAGGTGTTCCACAATAGAGAACAAATCGTGCCAATCCCAGACTACCAAAGCTGCATGTTGCCTCTGCTGCGGTTCGCGGCAGACGGAAATGAGCATCAACTCAAAGACGCAGCTCAGGCGCTTGCGGGCCAATTCAGCTTGTCCGAGCAAGAGCTGAGCGAGTTCTTGCCAAGCGGGCAGCAGCCCGTGTTCATCAATCGACTTGGTTGGGCTCGGACATACATGAAGAAGGCTGGGCTCTTGCGGAACCCCCGAAGAGGGTACTTTCAGATCACCGATCGGGGGCTTTCGGTGCTCCGGGATGGCCCAGCGGAAATCGACGTCAAGTATCTCGAACGCTTTCCTGAATTCATTGAGTTCAGATCGCCCAAGAAGGATGGAGTGACTGAAGAAGGCGAGGAGTCCATAGCTTCTGATTCGGGTGCATCGCAGACGCCGAACGAGGCGCTGGAGCTCGCTTACGAAAGGCTGCGCACGGAACTGGCCTCAGAGATCCTTCAAACGTTGAAAGGTGCCGACCCGTCTCTATTCGAGAACATCGTAGTCGAGCTACTCGTGAAAATGGGCTATGGGGGAAGTCGGAAAGATGCCGGAAAAGCAATCGGTCGGAGCGGTGACGAGGGTATCGATGGCATCATCAAGGAAGATCATCTGGGTCTAGACAACATCTACATTCAGGCCAAGCGATGGGATGCAACTATTGGTCGTCCCGAAATTCAGAAGTTCGCGGGTGCACTGCAAGGGCAGCGCGCCCGCAAGGGCATCTTCATAACCACTTCTGATTTCAGCAGAGAAGCAAACGAGTATGTTTCGAAAATCGATTCCAAGATCGTTCTAATCGACGGCAAGTCACTCGCGCGTCTGATGATTGATTTTGGGGTTGGTGTCACGAGCGTAGCCATTTACGAAGTCAAGAAGATTGACTCGGACTACTTCGCTGAGGACTGAGAAGAACACCTAACAACGCGATCAAGGGGTATCGGACGCTTCCTTCGGTTCAGTGGACACCCTGACCTAACCGTTCAGGAGTGTCATCA